>CAJDTT010000052.1_pt2 | contig 37515 bp, 32 predicted proteins | sample 7389841 | NCBI WGS metagenome assembly CAJDTT01 (sample SAMEA7055655, study PRJEB34461) | soil metagenome | biome: terrestrial ecosystem; feature: Peninsula; material: soil | place: Antarctica | collected 2016
GCGATCTCGACCATGGTGTAGCCGTGGTTGGCCAGGCGAAGGGTCTGGTCATGGATGAACTTGTACATGTCGCGCTGTTTGCCGATGAACTCCCGCACTGCCTCCTGACCCCATACCGGCCAGTGGTGGCTGATGAACATTACGTCGGTCTCATCGATGAACATTTCGATGGCCTCGTTGAGGTAGCCGCTCCACGCGCGCGCGTCACGGACCTGCGCGCCACGCAGCGTATAGAGGTTGTGCATGACGTGCGAGACGTTCTCGGCCATGCACAATGCCCGCAGCTCCGGGATGTGGAAGGTCATCTCGGCTGGCGCCTCGCTATCGGGCGTGTACTGGAACACGAATCGCAGCCCGTCCAGCGACAGTTCGGAACCGGTCGTGTCGATCGAGACGGTAGGCGCGATGAGCGTGTTGGTGCCCCCGGGAGTGGTGACGCCGAGTCCGGTGGTCACCTGGCCCAGGGGGCCGCGCGGCAGTAGCGGACCGAACATGTACATCGCGCGGCGCAGCATGGCGTTTCCGGCGTACACGTTTTCGCTGATCGCCTCGTCCATGAAACCGGTCGGCGCGACGATCGGTACGCCGCGGGCAATGACCTCTTCCTCGTCAATGATTCCGCGTACGCCGCCGAAGTGGTCGACGTGGCTGTGCGTGTAGATGATCGCGGTGATCGGTCGGTCGCCGAGTTGTTCACGTACGAGCTGCATCCCCGCTGCCGCGGTCTCAGCGGTAGTCAGCGGGTCGATGACGATATAGCCGCTCGTGCCCTCGATGATTGTCATGTTGGAGATGTCGTAGCCGCGCACCTGATGGATCCGGTCGGTCACGGTAAAGAGGCCGTGGGACTGGTTGAGCTGCGCCATCCGCCACAGACTGGGGTGCACGGAGTCCGGTGTGTCGCCGGCGACAAATGAATACTGCTCAAGGTTCCACGACGGTCGCCCGCCTGGGCCGGCGATCGTGGGTGGCTCTATCGACGCGATCCGACCGCGTTGCGCATCCTCGAACGCCTGCCGGTCATTGAACGGCAGCGACTGGATGACTGCGGAGTTTGAGGTGCGCGTTGCCTCGGTTGCGGGCTGCGGCGTACCGGTCGGGGTGTTGGTCACCTCGTGGTCGGGAGTCATTGGCTCAGGCCTCTCGTCGGTTTGTTCAGATGGTGTCATGCTGCGCCGACCGGGGCCAGGTGCTCGCTCACCGGTACGACGTTTTGCCGTAGGCCGCTCAGCAGCGCAGCCATCAGGTCCGCGGCCTACAGCGAGGAGGTGGTGTCCTACCCGGCCTGGGTGCTGCATCGGATGAAGTCGACGCTCTAGATGGATTGGCGGTAGCCGAAGAACTCGTGGTCCTCGTTGTAGCCGCCGTAGCCGCCGCCGACGTCGGAGAAGTGCGCGACGAACTCCACGCCTTTGATCCATTTGACCTGTTTGAAGCCGAGCTGGACTTCGTTGCGCAGCCGCAGCGGGGCGCCGTGCCCGAACGACAGCGGCTCGTCGTTCATGTCGTAGGCGAGCATCGTGAGGTGGTTGCTCATCTGTTCGATCGGATGGGCATCGTAGTAGATGCCGCCGTCCGGGCCGTCGCCGAGGGAGTAGAAGACCACCCACTTCGCCTCCGGCTGCGGCTGGACCAGCTCGAGGATGGTCTGCATGGACACCCCGCCCCACTTCGCGATGCCCGACCAGCCCTGGATGCAGAAGTGCTGAGTGATCTGCTCGTGGTGCGGCAGCGCGCGTAGCTGTGCGAGATCAAGGTCGACAGGGTGGTCCACCAAGCCGTTAATCCGCAGCCGGTAATCGGCGAAGCCACCGTCCTGCAGCGCGGTGTACTCCGGGGATTCAGGGTACTGGCCGTTGTGCCAGAAGTACGGGGAGATGTCTTTCTCGGTGTACTCGCCCGGGGTGGCATCGACGTGCTCGAACAACCGCTGCGCGGGGCCGATCAGCGCGAACCCGACCCGCTGCACCACCCGGGGGTGGCGCAGTGTGAACGGGGTGGCCGCGACCCAGGCGACGACGACCACCACCATCGAGACGGCAAAGATCGCGAAACCTACCCAGCCGGTGTCGTTGGTGCCGGCGTACATGTGGTTCAGGTTTTGCAGCAAACCGGTCATGAACACTAGCGCGACGTGCACCACGATGAAGAACAGGAACCAGCACAGCACGAGAAAGTGCAGTGAGCGGGCCAGCTGAATGCTAAACAGTCTGCTGATCGGTTTGAACCGGGTGGACAGTGCCGGTGACATGCCCAGGCCGGTGAGGAATGCCAATGGTGCGGCGATGAAGATGGTGATGAAGTAGGCGATCAGTTGCAGGCTGTTGTAGGCCACCCAGCCGTGCTCGGCCGGCCAGTTCAACGACAGGTACTGAATCAGCACGGATACCGCGTTGGGGAACACCGACCAGCTGGTAGGCACCACGTGGCGCCACTGCCCGGTGGTGAACATCAGCACGTAGAACACCGCGCCGTTGAGCAGCCATAGAGCGTCCACGCCCAGGTGCCACCAGCGGGCCAGTCCGATCGAGTGCCGGATCCCGGGCAGCCCGACGTTGCCGGGCAGGCTGATCGAGTCCTTCTTCGCCGTCCACAGCGGATCGGCTGGGACGGGTTTTTGGATGCGGAACCAGTCCCGGCCCGGTGTGCTGTTACGGGTCCAGTACAGCCGCGGATGGTCACTGAGGATCTGGATTCCGGACCTGATGATGAAGATCAGCAGGAATAGGTTGAAAAAGTGGGCCACGCCGACCCAGATCGGGAAGCCGGGATTACGCGCCGCGGCGGCCGACACAACCGTGCCCGGGTTACGGGTGATGAACTCCTGCACCGCGCCGGTGTCACGCAGCCCCTTCGCGATCGCGACCGCGACCATCAGCAGCACCAACCCGATCGGCAGCAGCCACAACAGGTTGAACCAACGCTCCCGCCCGATGCGCACCCGCGGCGCGACGCCGTGCGCCTGAGGAACCGACCCGGCCCAAGTGGCGGGGTCGACGGTGTCCTCGCCGACGCTCAGTTGCCAGCGGTAGCTGGGCGAACCGTTCAGCGTGGACGGCGCGGGACTCGTTTCGGGCTCCCGGGGTCGGTGCCCGTTGTCTTCGTGTTCCGGGCCGAGCGTAGGCGGCTTCTTCATCGACTCATCTGTCTGTTCGGATCGTCATGGTGGGTGGGGTGACTCATGCGCGACGGGATAGTGGCGCGGTGTCGGGCCTCAAGCGTCGGCGCCCCGGTCGTTGACGATCGCGTACGCGAGTGCACGCAAGATGTCCGCACTCAGCGTGATGTCGTGTTCGGCCAGCTTGCCGCGAAGGCGTTCCTCGACGGCCGGCACGGTCTGCGGGCTGTGCAGCCGTGTCTGCCCGAAGGCGTCCTGCAGCACGCGGACGAAGCCTTCATAGCCGTGTTCGCCGCTCGCGCCGGTGCCCGTCATGATGCCGCGCCGTTAGCGCGGCACGGGGCCAACGCGCGTCCGGCTGGTTGGGTCGGCGGCGGCTGCACCGCCAGATCGCGGGCGAGGGGGCGGTTCAGCGGCTGATCGGCCGAGACGGTGAGCTGTTCGTCGTCGTGGAAGATCAGCAGCGGTGCGCTCTCGCGGACCAGGCCCGTCACCGCGTCCGCGTCCGCGACGACGCATTCATGTGTTCGGTCGCGCAGCTGGCGGCATACCAGGTTGAAACCCATCCGTCCTAGGCCGATCATTCCCAGTTGCATGATGACTCTCCCTGGTCGATTCGGGTCGGCACCGGACGTGGCCGGTGCCTGGTGCCGAGTGCCTTACCGGGCCGCGTAGCGTTCTGCGCTCGGTCGGCTGCAGACGTAGCGTTCGTCAATGCGGCGAAGCGGCGGCGATAACAGGCTTTTCAGCGGCCGGCGGCGCGAGATTGATTGCAACGGTGCGGCGCTCCGGGTGATCTGCTGACCGTGCCAAATCCGCAGACCGCGGCCCTCGAGCAGAGCGCGAGCCTTCACCCTGAGGAGTCAGGATGCCAAGAGCTGACGCAGCACATACTGCAGGATGCCGCCGTGCTGGAAGTAGGCCGCCTCTGCCGGAGTGTCGATGCGCACGAGCGCCTGGAACTCGCTATCCCCGTCAGTGTGCGTCACCTTCACCGTCACGGTGTCCGGGATATCACGTGCGCCTGCGAGGCCCGTGATGGTGTACTGCTCCTCGCCGGTCAGCCCTAGGCTCTGCGCGCTGTCACCGGCAGCGAACTGCAGGGGCAACACGCCCATGCCGATCAGGTTCGACCGATGGATTCGCTCGTACGACGATGCCAGTACCGCCTTGACGCCCAGCAGTAGCGTGCCCTTCGCGGCCCAGTCCCGCGACGACCCCGAACCATACTCGGCGCCCGCGATCACGATCAGCGGAACGTTCTGGGCGGCGTACGCGACAGATGCATCAAAGATACTCATCTGCTCCCCGCCGGGAAGATAACGCGTAAACCCGCCCTCCACGCCAGGGACCAGCTGGTTGCGCAGCCGAATATTGGCAAACGTACCGCGGATCATCACCTCGTGATTACCGCGCCGCGACCCGTAGGAGTTGAAGTCACGCGGCTCCACACCGTGCTGTTGCAGGTATTGCCCAGCAGGAGAGTCCCGCCGGATCGCACCGGCCGGCGAAATGTGATCAGTGGTCACCGAGTCACCCAGAAGAGCGAGCACACGCGCGTCGGCAATATCGGTCAATGGCTCGGGCTCGCGCGGCATCGCATCGAAGTATGGCGGCCTGCGTACGTACGTCGAGGCGGTGTCCCATGTGAAGATCTCGGCATTCGGAACCTCGAGGCCGCGCCAGTTCTCATCACCGTCAAAGACATTGGCGTAGCCGGCGGTGTACATGTCCGAGCGCACCGAGTCAGCGACCACTGCCTCGATCTCCTGGCTCGAGGGCCAGATATCGCGCAGATAAACCGGCGCGCCCGACTGGTCGTTGCCGAGCGAATCGGTGAGCAGGTCGATGTTCATCGTGCCGGCCAGCGCGTACGCGACCACGAGCGGCGGCGAGGCGAGGAAGTTCATCTCGGTCTCGGCGTGGATGCGACCCTCGAAGTTACGATTGCCGCTGAGCACCGAGCTGACCGAGAGGCCCTTTTCGCTCACCGCGCGGCTGACCTCGGGGATGAGCGGCCCGGAGTTACCGATGCACGTCGTACATCCGTAACCGACTAAATCGAAGCCGAGCTGGTTGAGGTACGGCGTGAGTCCGGCTTTCTCGAAGTAGTCGGTCACGACACGTGAACCGGGGGCGAGTGAGGTCTTCACCCACGGCTTCGACCTCAGGCCCCTTTCGACGGCTTTCTTGGCCAGTAGGCCGGCGCCAATCATCACCGACGGGTTGGAGGTATTCGTGCAGCTGGTGATCGCCGCGATCACTACGTGCCCGTTATCGATTGAGACGGGGCCCGCGTGAGGCATCGTCATTTCCGCCGGGTTCGACGGCCACGGGGACTCCGGTCCTGGGCTGGACCGGTCGATGGGGGCGGCGCTGCGACCGTTGGTGTCGAAAGCGATCGAGTCGCTGGCGGGAAAAGATTCAGCGGAGGCCTCGTCCAGGCCGACGAGCTGCGCCGGTACCTTGGATCCCTCGTTTAAGATCGTGCCGACAACTCGTCGGGCGTTGGTCAACGAGATACGGTCCTGCGGGCGTTTGGGGCCCGCGATCGATGGTTCGACACTGGCTAGGTCGAACTCGATGCGCTGCGAGTACTCCGCTTCGTGCTCGGGGTCATGCCACATGCCTTGTTCTTTGGCGTACGTCTCGACGAGCCGGATCTGTTGCGCCGACCTTCCGGTCAGCCGTAGGTAGTCCAGGGTCACGTCGTCGATCGGGAAAATAGCGCACGTCGAGCCGTATTCGGGGCTCATGTTTCCGAGGGTCGCCCGGTTAGCCAGCGGAATATTTGCCACGCCTGGTCCGTAGAACTCGACGAACTTGCCGACCACGCCGACGTGACGAAGTCGTTCGGCGACGGTCAGCACGAGGTCGGTTGCCGTCGTGCCCTCACGAAGCGCGCCGGTGAGTTTGAATCCGACGACCGGCGGGATCAGCATGCTCATCGGCTGGCCGAGCATCGCCGCTTCAGCCTCGATACCACCCACGCCCCACCCGAGTACGCCGAGCCCGTTCACCATTGGAGTGTGTGAGTCGGTGCCGACGAGGGTGTCTGGGTACGCCTGCGGCAATGCGCGGCCGTCCGTCCCCGCGCCTTGAGGTCGGGTAAACACGACTCGAGAAAGGTATTCGAGGTTGACCTGGTGGCAGATACCTGTGTCCGGTGGTACGACGAGAAAGTCGTCGAATGCCTGCTGCGCCCAGCGCAGTAGCTGGTAGCGCTCCCTGTTACGCGAGAACTCCAGTTCCTTGTTGATCCCGAATGCCTCAGCGTTTCCGAAGACATCGGCGATGACCGAGTGGTCGATCACCAACTCGGACGGAATGAGCGGGTTGATCTTGTGCGGGTCGCCACCCAGCGCCACCATCGCATCGCGCATCGCCACCAGGTCCACGACACAGGGGACACCGGTGAAGTCCTGCAGCAGCACGCGGGCCGGGGTGTACTGAATTTCGGTGCCGTGATCCGCAGCGGGATCCCAGGCAGCCAGCGCGGAGATTTGGTCTGCGGTAACCAGCGTTCCGTCTTCACATCGCAGCAGATTCTCGAGTAAGACTTTCAGGCTGTACGGCAGTCTCGCCGAGCGATCGACCGCCGCAAGCCGGAAGATCTCGTATTCTTCATCGCCGACTGCGAGTGTGCCGCGCGCATCAAAACTGTTAGTCATGACATCCTCCACCGAACTAGCGGTCCTCGAATCGATAGTAGCGCTATACCCGATGTGTTAGTCCCGTGGAGAGCTTTCGACGTACTCACGCGTTAGGCAGAATTCCTTCTCTACAGCGCTTTTAGCGCATAAGAGCAGTTTGATTGACGTCTCAGGGTACGAGGTGGCGATGCTCGACCACCACGTCTCGTTCGTATATTCAATCGATGGTGAGCTTTTTTACACGGTCACTTCGTATTTAATAGCCAAGTTCGTTTGGTCGGCTCGTGGGCCGCCTCAGCGGTAAGCGTCAGTTACCGCCCAACCGAGTTATGCTCGAATTGAGCCACTCTCGTGCTCGTACGGCGGCAGCCTCTGCTGACGGACGGCGCTTCGGTGACGCGAAGGGGAGGGTCGCTCTTGGTGCTCGGCCCGAGGAAGGGCTATCTCTGCGGTCTCGGGAGTCAATACCAGTTCGCTTCTAGCCTGTAAATCAGCGGAGGTGTACAAGTGAGTGACGAACGTAAGGACGGCTACGCCGGTTCCCAGCGGACCACCGAAGGCAAGGTCTACACCGTCATCGGTGGCGACTGGGGTGACCTGCTCGCCGACAACGACCCGCTCGAGGATGAACGACTGGTCGTCAACCTCGGCCCGCAGCACCCGTCCACGCACGGTGTGTTGCGTATCGTCATCGACCTCGACGGTGAGACGGTGGAGAGGGCCCGTGCGGTCGTCGGCTACCTGCACACAGGTATCGAGAAGAACGTCGAGTACCGAACGTTCACGCAGGCCGTCACATTCTTGACCCGCGCCGATTACCTGTCGCCGATCTTCAACGAGTCGGTCTACTGCATGGCGGTGGAGAGGCTGCTTGGTATTGAGGTACCGCGTCGCGCGCAAATTATCCGGGTCATCATGATGGAGATCACCCGGATGTCCTCGCACTGGATCTGGCTTGCCACCTGCGGCATGGAACTCGGCTCGACCACCGCCGCGACCAACGGGTTCCGGGCTCGTGACTGGTGCCTCGATGTACTCGAGGCGGTCACCGGTCTGCGGATGAACCATCAGTATGTCCGTCCCGGCGGCGTGGTGCAGGATCTGCCGGTCGATTTTTTCGATCTGATGGAGATCTGGTACAAGCAGATGGAAGAGGAAATCGACGCTATCGAGCGACTGCTCACCGGTCAGCCGATCTGGATCAAGCGCCTCAAGGGTGTCGGTTTCATCAACACGCCGGGATGTCTGCAGTTGGGCGTGACCGGTCCGATCCTGCGTTCGTCCGGTCTAGCGTGGGACCTGCGTAAGACCGAGCCATACCTGACGTACGACGAGTATGACTTCGAGGTCCCGACGCACGATGCCGGGGACTGCTGGTCGCGGTACGTAGTGCGGGTCGCGGAGTTGCGTGAGTCGTTGAAGATCGTCCGCCAGGCGGTGAAGACTCTTGAGCCGGGTCCGGTGATGGTGCAGGACAAGAAGGTCGGCTGGCCGGCTCAGCTGTCGATCGGCGCGGACGGTCTGGGTAACTCCCTTGAGTACGTCAAGCACATCATGGGCCAGTCGATGGAAGCGCTCATCCACCACTTCAAGCTGGTGACGGAGGGCTTCCACGTGCCGGCCGGTCAGGCGTACGTCGCGATCGAGTCGCCGCGTGGCGAGCTCGGTGCCCACGTCGTGTCCGACGGCGGGACCCGGCCGTGGCGCGTGCATCTGCGCGACCCCAGCTTTGTCAACCTGCAGGCGCTACCGGTGTTGGCCGAGGGCGGACTGCTTGCCGATGTTATTGCCTCGGTGGCCTCGATAGATCCTGTACTGGGAGGGGTGGATCGCTAATGGCCATAAGAAGCTGGATTGTGCCGACAGTTGTGCTCGTGGTCGCGGTCGTTGTCGTTGTCGTTCTGGTAGTGACCTCGTGGCAAACCGCAGCCAAGATCATCACGACGGCCGTAGCGATTCTCGGCGTGATAGCGATAGCGATGGACGGGCGGCGAAGCGTGCCCTCGAAGGATGGGGTAGTACCCCGCAGGTCCCGCTCCAGTTTCTCCAGCGCTCGTTGGCGACCATAAGCGCCAGACTGCCGCACAGTGCAGCCCTTCTGCGGAGTACGAGTTTCTCGCGGTACAACCTCGCCTCGACGTTCTCGATTTCGACGAGCCGGGTGAGACGAGCTGGAACCTCTCGGCCCGCGTCACCGATTCCGCAGGCAGGTCGGGCTGTGGATGGTCTTGCTCCGCCTGCGCCCATTGAGCGGTACGCATGGTCGATAGTTCATCGCGCCGGAGCCTACTCGCGCAAGACACCGGCGGTCTCTCTTCATTTAGATATCCCGACTTTTAGATATCCCGGCTTTCGTGACGGATGAGCGGGATTTCGTGACGGATCGTGGGCGCAGAGGGCTGGGAAGGCGAAGACCCACGCGTTGATGATCTGCTCCGCGGTGTGCGGGCTGGTGCGAAGTACGCCGGTGAGCGCTAGTCCTCGCAGTCGCTGGAGCAGCGAGTCGAAGGCGATAGTGAAGCCGGGACCGCTCGCGTACGGCTCGCCAAACAGTAGGCCGGCGATCTCGCCGAGCTCCTTACCTACCTGACGTTCGGCCGGTACCAGGGTCGCGCGAAGAAAGGTGGCTCCCGACATCGCCTGCCGTACCGCATCGACGGCCTCGGCGCTGCGATGCATTTCCTGCACCATCTGGTACATGGTGGATCGCGCCGACGAAAAGGTCGGGCTTGGTGGGGAAGTGATGCAGCAGCGCGCCGCGTGAGACCCCTGCCCCGGTCTGCACGCGCTGGGTCGTCGTACCGCCGTAACCGAAGTCCACTAGGCATGCAACCGTCGCGTCGATCAGCTTGCGGCGAGTTACGGCTGGGGCGATGTGGCGTTTTTTCGCCGGGGGCTCTGTCACATCGGCTTACGCTACTGGGCCGTGGTTACGCCGACCCTGCCGCTGAGGATCGCGTCGGCGTCCTCGCTGAGTGACTTCACTATTTCCGCTGCCGGTTTGATGTCATCGATCAGTCCGCACGATTGGCCGCAGTAAAGTACCTGATCCTCCAGGTCGCCCTCGAAGCCCTCCATCGGCATGAAGATCCCGTAGCGAGTCAGCTCGACATCTTGTCCGGCGACCGGCATCCGGCCGACGTTGTCTCCCTCGCCGGGACGCTGCCCGGAGGCAGGTGACCCCGCGTCTTCCCAAGTTTGTACGACCTTGTTGCGCAGGACGCGGTGCGCGGCGTTGGACCAGCCACCGTCGAACAGCTTCGTGTGGAGCGTCTGTTCTGGCATCGCGCCCACGATGCGCTCTTTGTAGCCGGCCGCGGCGCGAGACTCATCGCTGCACAGAAAACGGGTACCCAACGAGACGCCTTGTGCGCCCATGTCGATCACGGCCGCAATGCCCCGCCCGTCGGCGATCCCGCCCGCGGCGATCACCGGAACCGGCGCGATGGCGCTGACTGTTGCAGGGACGATCACTGCCAGTCCAGTCTCGCTCCCGTTGTGGCCGCCCGCTTCGGCGCCCTGGACCATCACCGCGTCGACGCCCACCGCCGCGGCGGCCTTCGCCGCTTCGACGGAGCCGACCTGTACGACGACCTTCGTGCCCGCGGCGTGTGCCTTTTCGACGTACGGTTCGGCGTCGCCCCAGAAGAGGATCAAGACCGGCACCCGCTCCTCGAGGCAGCACTCGACCTGACCCTCGTCGAGCAGCGGCATGATCAGGTTGACGCCGTACGGCGCGTCCGTGCGAGCCTTAAGCTGCTGGATGAAGTCACGGGTCGCGGCGGTGGGCAAACCACCCATCCCCAGCACGCCGAGCCCTCCAGCGTTGGAAACCGCGGCGGCGAGCTCGACACCCGCGAGACCTCCGCCCATGCCGGCGTTCCAGATAGGCACCCGGATCCCGAGTTGATCGCTAAGCGGTGTGGTAAACATTGCGCCCCCTCCATTTTGAGGCAAGCGTATGCCCCAAAGCGAAGGCACGCAATCGGCGTACCGAACCGGCGGGTTTACCTGCAGCGATGGGAAAGTTGTCGCCGACGGCGGTCAGCTCGACATCCGCAGATGGTGCTTTTGGATCTTGCCCGTGGCGGTCTTGGGTAGCTCGTCAACGAACTCGATTTTCTTGGGCACCTTAAATCCGCTGAGCTGCTCCTTGCAGTACGCGATGAGTTCTTCTTCAGATATATTTCCGTTCGAGACCACCACGGCGGTGACGGCCTCGCCCCAGCGATCATCAGGCCGCCCCACGACTGCCGCCTCGAGTACGGCGGGATGGCCGAGCAACGCGCGTTCGACCTCGACGGATGCGACATTTTCGCCGCCGCTCTTCACGATGTCCTTCTCGCGGTCGGTGAACCACACGACACCTTCGTCGTCGATGTGCCCGATGTCGCCGGTGCGCATCCAACCGCCTCGAAACGTGACCGTGTTGGCGTCGGCATTGTTCCAGTAGCCACGCATGACATGCGGTCCGCGGTAGACGATCTCTCCGGTCTCGTTGCGGGGCAGGAGGTTTCCGTTGCGATCGACGATCTGCACCTCGCACGTCGGGACCGGGGCGCCCCAGGACCCGGACTTCTCGGCCTGGTGAGACGGCCACTGCATGACAGTGGGCGGGACACATTCGGTCATGCCCGACCCTAGGATTGCCGCTGCGTTGGGGAAAAGTCGTTCCAGCAGCCTTAACCGAGCTTCCGGCATCGGCGCCATCGCGTAGACGGCGACTCGTACGTCGGGGAAGCTCAGGCCCTCCGTCGCCTCGTGGCCGAGCAGGATCGCGTACATATTCGGCAACAGCATGATGTGCGTCGCGGTGTCCTCCTTCAGACTCTCCAGGTAGGAGAGCGGCTCGAAGCTGGCGAAGACAATGGCGGTGCCGCCGGTCGCCAGGATCGGTAGCAGGGGTAGACCGAATGGCCGTCCCCCCACTTGTGTCCGAGGATAATCGCGGTCGACAAGATCGCCGTGACCACGGAAGAGTGCCGGGTAAGGACGCCTTTCGGCGCGGACGTCGTACCGGAGCTGTAGAGACAGTGGACGATGTCCGAGTCGTCGATCATCACCCGCAACGGGGTGGTGTCGCCGGCACGGAGTACGTCGAAGTCCGCGACCTCGGCCGGCAGCTCGGGCAGCCGCTCCGCGCCGGACACGATGATCCGCTTGGCCAGTGGCAGTGACGGCAGGATCTGTTCGAGCAGTGGAACGAACGCGGCATCGGCGATGATCGTTTCGACGGCTGCATCGGTGAGCACATAGGTAATGTCGGCGGGGCTCTGCGCCAGGTTGATCGGCAGCGCGACGGCGCCGGCCTTGATGCAGCCGAAGAACGCGTCGACAAACCCGCATGAGTTACCCATCAGGAAGGCAACTGGCTCCTGATGCCGTACGCCGAGGTCGAGAATGCCCCGCGCGACAGCGTTGCTGAGATCGTCAAGTTCGCGGTAGGTCCGGGTGCCGTCATTGGCCTTGATCGCGGTACGGCTTGGGAATGTGTGCGCCGTACGGGTGATCACATCCCCGAGAACGTTGCGCTGCGCGAGGTTGATATCCAGCGGGTCAACGCCCGATAGGTCTGCTTGCACGATGGTTCCTCCAACAGGTTGTGACGGCACTTGCGTGAACTTTGCTGGAGTACGTCGCCGCGGTCAAGCACCCCCGGGCACCATTTTGCGCCGAGCCTTGAAAAGTGCGGCGATCCCGCCGGTCAGGTGAATCTCGGCCGACGCTGGCTTGCCCGCTCGTGAGATCGGCGTGGCGGGGCTGCGGCCTCTAGAGTGCCCGCTCCATCACGTAGTCGTGGTGCAGTTCGGGACCGACGTAGAACGTCTTCGGCCCGACGATCGCGAAGCCCCGTTTCTGGTAGAAGCGCAGTGCGCGGCCATTTTCTTGGTTGACTCCAAGCCAGATGCCGCGGGCGCCGGTAGCGACCGCCTGGGCCATCGTCTCCTCGAGGAGCGGCCCGGCGAGCCCGCTGCCGTGCGAGTCCTGCCGTGTGTAGACCTTGCTCAGCTCGATGGTGGGTCGGATCGTCAGTACGCCCGCGACGTCGGCATCGGTGGGCTCGCCGCCGACAAGCATCGTGTAGCCGGCAGCGAGCCCGTCGCGCTCGGCGAGCACGATGATCCGGTCCGGGTCGGCTAAGTAGTCAGTAAACCGCGCGGGGGTCAGGTGCGCCTGGATGAACTGGGCGATCGAATCAGGAGCGGCGCCCGGCGGGCAGGCGAGTGGGAAGGTAGCGGCGGCGAGGTCGCCCAGCGGGTCGGCGTCGGCGGGTTCGGCCAGTCGGATGGTCGTAGTCACCTGGCGATAATAGGCGCTACCTGCGGGACGGTCTGATCGACAGCATCTCAACCATCGCGCCGTCCTCAGCATCAACCGCGAGTCGTACGGCCTTGGCGACGGACTCCGGGCTCAGGTAGAGCTCGGGCTGATACTCGCGGCCGTCCTGGTCGACGAGGTGGCGCTGCATATCGGTGTCAACCCGGCCCGGATGGATGGAGCTGACCCGTACGCCGTTCGCCCGCTCCTCCTCGCGTAGTACGTCGCCGAATGCCCGCAGCGCCCATTTCGTTGCGCAGTAGACGGCGTTGTCGGGCATCGTCATCAGGCCGCTGCCGGAGTTGATGAGCACAACCTGGCCGTGACGTTCACGAAGGCCGGGCAGCAGTAGCGAGGTCAACTGCGCGACGGCAAATACGTTGGTCTCGAAGGCGTCGCGCCATTGCTGGCGGCTTTGCTCGTCAATCCGGCCGCGGTCGGCGACGCCGGCGGAGTGGATGAGTACGTCGAGTGCCCCCACTTGGTTCGCCGCGCGAGCGACGTCTTCGTCGCTGGCGAGGTCCGCGGCAAACGGTTCTGCGGATCGAAACGTCGCGGCGAGCTCCTTGAGCCGTTGCTCGTTGCGGCCGCCTAAGAGCAGGTCGTGGGTGGCTTCCAGCTCGCGCGCGATGGCCAGGCCGATGCCTCGGGACGCGCCGGTGATCAGGGCAGTGGGTGCTGTGGTCATAGGACCACTCTAGGAACCCACCGCGCGGAACTCCAAGGAGTATGTGTGAGGAAGATGGCGTCGACGCGGCTAATCAACTGGACGCTCACGGCGTAAACTGGGCACGGTCGATGGCCGTAACTGGCGTTTAGGGTGGGCAACCACCAGGGAGCGGCCGGCATTACTTTCGACTTCGGGACCGTACGCCTGGGCCTCGGGTTTGCCCTTGTATGACGCTGCGGAATTGACACCGCCGCGAAACACTGCCCGAGACCCGCAGGAGCGCGAGTGACCACGACAACCCACGTTTACCGACTGTCCCCCGAGATTCGTGACCAAGTACGCCGCGCTGGTGCCGGCGCAGAAGGATCGGCCGTGCCTAACGAACTTCAGATGAACGCCGCGCACATCCCGAGTGATGAGATCCGGGTGCTGCTGCTGGAGAATATTCACCCAGACGCGGTGACCGTCCTTGAAGGGGCAGGTTTCCAAGTCGAAACCACCTCGGGCTCGCTGTCAGAGGCCGACCTGATGGAACGGGTCAAGGGCATCCATCTACTGGGTATCCGGTCCAATACCAAGATCACCGAAAAGGTGCTCGACGCGGGCGACAGTCTGCTTGCCATCGGCGCGTTCTGCATCGGCACCAACCAGATTGACCTCAACGCCGCGACCAGCCGGGGCGTGACCGTCTTCAATGCGCCGTACTCAAATACTCGCTCGGTAGTCGAGCTCGTCATCGGCGAGATCATCTCGCTGGCCCGCCGCCTCCCGCGTAAGAACAAGAACATGCACGACGGGATCTGGGACAAGTCGGCGACCGGCAGCCACGAAGTTCGAGGGCGCAAGCTCGGGATTGTCGGCTACGGCAACATCGGCTCGCAGCTGTCCGTGGTGGCCGAGGCGCTCGGGTTTGCGGTCTCTTTCTACGACACCGCCGATAAGCTCGCACTTGGTAATGCCAAGAAGGTCAACACGCTCGACGAACTGCTCGCCGACAACGACGTGATCACCCTGCACGTCGACGGGCGCCCGGGCAATGCCGGGCTGTTCGGCGCCGCGGAGTTCGCGAAGATGAAGCACCGTGCGCTGTTCCTCAACCTCTCGCGCGGCATGGTTGTGGACCATCACGCACTGCGCGAGAACATCCTTAGCGGTCACATCGCCGGCGCGGCCGTTGACGTGTTCCCGGAGGAACCGAAGAACCGCGGCGACGAGTTCGTCTCCGACCTACGCGGCCTCGACAACGTCATCCTGACGCCGCACGTCGGCGGCTCGACCGAAGAGGCGCAGGTCCACATCGGTAATTTTGTGGCGGGCAAGTTCAAGTCATTCGTCGAAGACGGCAGCACCTCACTCGCGGTCAACATGCCGACGCTCGACCTTCCGGAGCGCGAAGGCAGCCGGCGGATCGTGCACACCCACCAGAACACCCCCGGCGTACTGGCTGCGATCAATCAGGTCCTGGCCGATCACGGCGCCAACATCGAGGGGCAGTTCCTCGGCACTCGCGGCGATGTCGGCTACGTCATCACCGATATTGGCTGCGAGATCGAGCCGGGTGTCATCAAGGAGCTCGCGGCGATGTCGCAGACAATCCGGCTGCGCGTCCTGTCCTAGCTCGTCCTCCTGAACGTCCTTTACGTAACGTCATACGCCCCGACGGCTATCGCCTTCGGGGCGTATGACGTTGTTCATCAGTGTGGTCTTGCAGGGGTTGACACTCAGCGTTATAGTTGAAAGATCAATTAAAGGAGAATCTCATGCCTGCGATTACAGTTTCCGATATCACCGTCGTACCCCGCGTTCCCGCCGTTGACCGCACCTCCCAGATCGCGCGTCCGGTGAAGGGCATTACGACCTCCCCCCGCGGGTTCGAGGGTGAGGGCTTTCCGGTACGTCGCGCGTTCGCCGGCGTAGGCCTGCAGGATCTTGACCCGTTCGTGCACATGGACCAGATGGGCGAGGTCGAATACGCGCCAGGTGAGCCAAAAGGTACGCCGTGGCACCCGCATCGCGGTTTCGAGACAGTCACCTACATGATCGACGGCATCATGGACCACCACGATTCCCTGGGTAGCAAGGGAAGTATCACCAACGGCGACACGCAGTGGATGACTGCCGGTGCCGGGATTCTGCACATCGAGGCGCCGCCAGAGCACCTCGTGGTTTCCGGTGGCTTATTCCATGGACTGCAACTGTGGGTGAACCTGCCCGCGGCGGACAAGATGGCGCAACCGCGCTACCAGGATCTCGTTTCCGCTGACACCGCGCTTGCGACGACCTCGGATGGTGGCGCGCTGATTCGGATTGTCGCCGGCCATATCGGTGATATTCACGGCCCGGGCGCGACATACACGCCGATCACCTTCTCGCACACCACCGTCTCCGCGGGCGCGTCGGTCGAACTGCCGTGGCGGCAGGATTTCAACGCGCTGGTCTACGTGCTGTCCGGGCGTGGCACCGTCGGCGCCGACAAGCAGCCGATCGAAGCGGGGCAGCTCGCGGTGTTCGGTCCTGGTGACTTCATCGAGTTTGCGGCCGGGCGGGCAGTCGATGGGCGTACGCCGGACTTCGACGTCGTCGTACTCGGTGGGCGTCCGATCAAGGAACCGGTCGCAATGTACGGTCCCTTCGTTATGAACACCAAGGCCGAGCTGATGACCGCGTTCGAGGACTACCAGGCCGGGCGGCTCGGTCAGATGCCGGCCGTGCACGGTACCGAACTGCTGACGACCGAAGACTAAGTCCGCCAGCTCGGATCGACGGTCCGTCAACCTCGCATATGTCCGATTCGTGCGCAAAAAACCGCGAGATCGCCGCACGATTCGGACACATGTGAAGTTGGCCTGTGGCGATCCGGGTCCTGAGATGGGTAATGGGTGCGCAGTAGGCGCAGTCCTGGCCACCTGTAGAAGATGTCAGCCCTTGGTGAGGTGGCGACGGGCTTCATTGATGTACGCCGCAATCCCTGTCTCGATCGGGCTGTACGCGCGACCGTGACCGACGATGCGAGTGATGGCTGATTCGTCAGTACGGGAGGCGAGGCCCGACACGTCGGGTTCGCCCTCACTGGACAGGCTGATCTCGGCGCCCGGCACCAGTTCGCGGACGATCGCCGCCAGCCGCGTAATGGTCGTGGTATCGCCGCCGGTGTTGGGAAACCACGTTTCGCCGAAGTCTTCGGGCGATGCTTGCAGAAGCTCGTGGAACTGAGTTGCTACGTCGTCAACCGACACTAGGCTGACGGCCGCGTCGGCGAATCCCACCGTCGTCGGTACGCCGGCGACCGGATTTTCGACTAGCTGCGCCATCCAGCTGGTGGCGCCGGCCTTGCGGCCATAGCCGTAGACGATGCTCGGTCGCAGTCCAGCGACGAACATGCCGTACCGGTCTCGATAGAGATCGGCGAGCTTTTCCATGTATATCTTGCCTGCGCCGTACGTCGGAAGCCCCGGACAGCCGTAGGGCGCCGCCGACTCCCTGAGCGGGAAGTCCGACTCGTCGTACATCGCGTCGGAACCGAAGACCGCGACGGAGCTCGCCATGAGGACTTGTGCCGTGCCTGCTACCCGGGCTGCCTCGAGCAAGTTCGTCGTACCGACGACATTGACGTACGCCGCCGTCAGCGCGTCATCGCTGCTTTCGGCGCCAAGCTTGAAGGCAAGATGTACGACGCGGTCAACCCCGGCGACCGCGGTCGCGAGTGACTCGGGGGAGCACACATCGCCGGTCACTACCTCGGCCGCGGCAAGATCCTCGCTGAGCGGTGAGGGCGCCGCATCAAACAGCCGCACCTGATCTCCGGTGTCGAGGATCAGCTTCGCCAGGCGCGTGCCGATGATGCCGGTGCCGCCGGTGATCAGGACCTTCATGTGGGTCGCCTCCGAGAGTGTCTAGTGCACTCCTTCTATACCGGGCCGCCAGCGGCCTCGCAAGTCGTCCGTAGCCTCGTCATCCGGTGGGCCTACAGTTCGGTCAGCGACAGGCCTCTCTCGTCACATTTACGAGCCGTCATCACAAGCAGCGTAAGAAGCCACGCAGTTCGTTGTCCGAAACCCGCGTAGCAGCCTAGAGGGGACCGAGGATGCACCTCGCAGACACCGTGGAGACGATGTACTGCCTCACCGCTGCGACGGCTTGCGCGCCGACTGGCGGGCCGACCGAAACCGATGTGATGGCACATCGTGAGTCCGGCCGCGTCGCGTGACTAGCGGCGACCTCTTCTGGGTCAAGATCATCTTCGCTGCGGTGGTGGCGGCGGTCGGTCTGGCTGGCAGCCTGTTGCCCTGGATCCTCGGCAGGCGGGTGGCCAGCGACCGCGTACTTGCCCTGAGCGACACTTTTGCCGGTGGGATACTCGCCGGAGCCGGTCTCATTCACCTGCTGGGCGCCGGTATCGACAGCTTCCACGCCGCGCTGCCGGGGCTGACCTACCCACTAGCCCTTCTTGTTGCCGGAGTGGGGTTCCTGCTCATCCTGCTCATCGAAGGGGTGATCGTGGCCGGTCACGCCGGCCACGATGCGCCAGCGCCCCAGCCGGCTTCGGCCGCAATCCAACACGAAATGGACTGGCACCCCGGTGGGCTGGGCTCCGTTACCCATCCGGTGATCCTGCTCGTCGTGCTCTCGATCCACTCGATCATCCTTGGCCTGGCACTGGGTTCCCAGAGTGCGTTGGCCGGTGCCGTGATCGTCTTTCTGGCGATCGTGGCCCATAAGGGGGCGGCCGGGTTCGCCCTCGGCGTCGGCTACCAGCGGACCGGCCGCACCCGCCGCCTTGCCCTGCCCCAACTGAGCTTCTTCGCGGCCATGACTCCGCTCGGGATCGTAGTGGGGGCGAGTATTGGCGCGGTACTGACCGGAGGCGCCGGCACTCTATTCGAGGCGGTTTTCGACTCCCTCGGCGCGGGAACCTTCCTCTACATCGCCATGCTAGACATCATCAAGAACGAGTTCGACAGTCCGAACTATCACGCTCAGAAGTGGCTCGCAGCCGCCAGCGGGTTTGCCGTCATGGCGATACTGGCGATCTGGATCTGAACCGTCCGATGCGTCGAGCGTGGGCTAGACGTTAAGTGCAGCGAGGAGGACCACTACGACCGTGGCCACCGCGAACAGGCCATGCAGGCCGACGACCGCTACTGGGAAGTGCGCCTCCGCGGGTACGGCGACGGCCTCCGTCGAACCTGTTCCGACCTTCACGCTCACTGCCTGGTGTTGCGTGCGGTACGTCGGAACCCACCGCAACAACATGGTCAACCCGAGTACGGCCACCACGACAAGGATGATGAAGGAGATCCAGGCCAGTGCGCGGGCATCGGCGATCATGTAAATGATCCACACGACGAGACCGGCGGCGGCCAGCCCGAAATGGCCGAAGATCACGGCAGGTGGGAAGCGGCTGGCGCCCTCGGTCTGTGGACGTGCGCCGCCTTTTGCGATCCAGGTGGCGAGTAGATAGAAACCGCCTCCTGCGGCGAGAATCCACAGGATCAATGCGGTGACGTCCATGATGATCTCCTTCTGGTTGATGCTGCTAAGTCCGGTTAGTTGGTTCGCTGGTCTGCCGGTGCGGCGGGGCCAGCGGTGGCCGGGTCCGGCGGAGTGCCTTCATCCGCCACGCGTACGCCGTACCGGTATGCGAGCTTGCCGCCGAGGTAGCCGGACCCGGCCAGCGTGGCGAGAGATATCGCCGACAGCACGAGTTGCCAGGCGCCGACGGCGTCCCCGTTGCTGGAGGAGCCAAAACGCCAGGCGAAGTTGATCGCATACGCCACGGTGACGGTGAGGTTAAGGCTCATATGGAGCAGCGCCGTGCGGAACGCCGGCGTACCGGTCGGAATAGTGAACATGTCCAAGAAGCCGACCATCGCGGCCGCCAAGGCGCCGAGTACGCCGATCGCGATCAGCCATTCCGCGCCCTGAGTCAAGAAGCCGGGCTTGCTGACGATGAGCGATGCGATGTCAAAGACGAGGCTCGCGACCCAGGCGCCGATCGGTACGGTCACCAGCATCGGATGGAAGGGATGTCCGTATGGTCCCGCGAGCGCGGCGCTCACTGGTTGCTTCGCTTGACTGGCCTGATCGGACATCGTGGCTCCTTGATAGTTTCTCTAATTATTATTGGTCTTTTAGAATCGATACGTCAAGAGGCACGTGAAAAGGCAGTCAATTTCAAGTTACGGACTCGTTGATTGGCGTTATTATTGACCAGTGAAGGAAACGAAATCAGAGGATTCTGTCGATGCCGTGCGCGCGGTGTCGGCCCTGGACGACCCGTCGCGCCGGAGCATCTATCAGTACGCGCGCGCCGCTCGCCACCCGATCAGCCGAGAGCAGGCCGCGGACGCGGTTGGCATCTCCCGTAAGTTAGCGATCTTCCATCTCGACAAGCTCGTCGAGGTAGGCCTTCTCGTGACTCACTACGACGCGGGACACCGGGTGCGCAAGGTCGGTCGCACGCCGAAGGTCTATGAACCGGCCCCGATCGACATTTCGGTAACCATTCCCGAGCGGCAGTACGGCGTCCTCGCGGAAATTCTTGTGCAGGCGGTGGTAAATGAACGTCCGGGCGAGACGGGCCTGGAGGCCGCATCACGCACCGCGAACGGACACGGTCGCCTGCTCGGCGAATCGGCTCGCTCTGAGCTGCGCGCCGGGCGACTGGGCCCCGAACGCGCACTCACTCTCGCGGAGGCGTCGCTGCGTGACCGTGGCTTTGAGCCGTATCGAGACGGCCCGGCGTGCGTGCGGTTGGCGAACTGCCCTTTTCATCCGTTAGCGGCGCAGGAAACCGAGGCGGTCTGCGGCATTAACTATGAGTTCCTCAAGGGATTCCTCAGCGGAGCGGGCGCCAGTCGAGTCCAGGCAGTCCAGGCGCCGCGGCCCGGCGAGTGCTGCGTGGAGCTGCGCGCCGTCGTCGATTAGCGCCCGGCCCATTCGCTAACGTCCTGCAACAGGCTCTATAGCGACCACCTTGCCGGACGCAACGTTCTAAAGGGGCGGCAGGAGGTTTCCTCAGTGGAGCCGGGCGGCGACATCCGGGAAGTGCGTAAGCCACTCGTCGAGGATGCGGATCGCGCGAGCGAACGAGCCATTAAGTGGATGCATTGCCAACGCGGCGTACGCCGAGGAGAGGTTGCCAGTCGTCGCGGCGTCGATAGCCGCGCGCTCTACGGCCTTGATCTCGCGCATGAGTCCGGCCTGGTGATCGGACAGTACGCCGACGGGTAGCGCGAGAGGTCCGGACTTTCCTACAGTCGTGGGGATTTCGATGACAGCCTCGTCGTCGAGTTCCGGTACGGCTCCCGCATTGCGCACATTCAATACCAGCGTCTCGTGACTGTTGGTGGCGATTGCGCGCATCACGGCCAACGCGATCTGCTCGTAGCCGCCGCCCTCGACATCGTCCGGATGCCGCTCGTCCGCACCAGTGGCCTCGCGCGAAATCGCCATATAGGTGCGGTTTCGCTCATCGATGGCGTGCTGCCATACGTCCAGCGGCGACGAGCTTGCGGCCGCGGCTGCATAGAAGTCGGACTGTTGGGCGCGTAGAAATGTCGCACGCGTCGTCGTACCGCTGACGGATGCGAGTACGTCCGCTGCGTAGTAGAAGTAGTGGAGATATTCGTTCGGAATGCAGCCCAGTGAGCCGAGCAGCCGGGCGCCAAACAATTGGCCCTCCTCGAACGACTCCAGCAGGGGCTCGTTTCGCAGCAGATCAGGAAGCAGATTCGGCCCGGAGCCGTTGTGGATCGTACGGAGCCAGCCGAGGTGGTTGAGCCCGACGTAGTCGAACTTCTCCTGTCCGGCGGGAATCCTCAGCGCGCGGGCGACCCGGCGGATAAGCGATGCGGGGGAGTCGCAGATGCCGATCACCCGATCGCCGACAACGCCGTGTAATGCCTCCGTCACCATGCCCGCGGGGTTGGTGAAGTTAATCAGCCACGCCTCCGGAGCGACGTCCGCGACCGCACGGGCAATGTCCACCATGGTCGGGATCGACCGGAGGGCAAAGAGAAAACCGCCGACGCCGACCGTCTCCTGGCCTAGTACGCCGTGCTGGAGCGGGATGTTCTCGTCGTACTCCCGCCCCTCCAGGCCACCCGGCCGGATCGCGGCAAACACAAAAGAGGCGCCCAGCAGGGCCTCGTGCAGGTCGGTTGTGGCGACGAGTTGCGGGCTCCATGGCCGTCCGATGGCAAGGCCCGCGAGCACGGATTCGATGACTGCGAGGCGGCGTACGTCGGTGTCGACGAGTACGACGCGTTCGATCAGCCGCGCCGGATCGTCGAGAAGTGCCCGATATACAAGGGGAGTGCGGAACCCTCCGCCGCCGATGATGGTGAGCTGCATGACCGGTCAGCCCGCAGCGTCGACGGTCGGGTCTAAAAGCGAGTCGTCCTCTTTACCAGAATCGAGGCCCAACTCGACTGCCTCGGTACTCTGCGGTAGGCCTTGGCCGGCGCGCAGCAGATCCAGCCAGCCGGTGTTGATGACGGCGGCGAGCGGTACGGCGATCAGGGCGCCGAAGATCCCGCCGAGTACGGCGCCGAGCACGACCAGCAGCAGCGAGGCCAGCGGATGGATCTTGAGCTGGCGATTCATCAGCAGTGGGTAGATGAAGTTGCCCTGCACCGTCTGAATACCGATCATGACAAGTGCCATCACGACCGCGGTCGTCAGGTTGGTCGACACAAGAGTGAGTAAGACGACGACGATTGACGAGATCAGCCCGCCGAGCGTCGGGATGAACGCGAACACAAATGCGATCAGCCCGGCGGACAAAGCCAGGGGTACGCCGGCTATTTTGCAGGCGATCCAGGTCGCCGTGCCGACGATGAGCGCGACGAGCAACGTCACGCTCATGTAGGAGACGAGCACTTCCCACGAGCGGCGGCCTGCGCGGTTTACCTTCCAGCGGGCACCGGTCGGGAACAGCTTTGATACCCATCGCCACATCGTGTCACCATCGGCGAGGAAGAAGTAGGTCGTGAACAGCGTGAGCAGGAGGCCGGACAGCGCGCTACCAGTTGTCGATACGACGTTGAGCGTGCCGTTGACGATCTCATCCGGGTTCGCCTGCAGTTTCTGCAGTGCGTTGTTGATCGTTTGACCGAGCTTGGAGGTGTTCATGTGCAGCGGACCGGTTGCCAGCCAACCGATGAGCTCGTTGACGCCGCGTTGCACCGTCAGGTAAACCGTCTGATAGTTGCCGACGAACTCCTGCACGATCAGCGTGATTAGCCCACCAATAAAGGCGAACCCGGCGAGGAACGCGAGCACCGGCGGCAGTACGCCGGGCATCCCGGTACGCCGCAGCATTCTTACCAGCGGCGTGAGCAACGCCGCGACCAGTAGCGATATGACGACCGGTACGACGACGACCGTGAGCTGGGTGAGAAGCCACATCAGCAGGTAGATGCCGATGCCGATGACGATGAGCCGGACCGCCCAGCCGGCCGTGAGCTTCACCGCGCGGGGGATCGGCTCGGCAGTCGGGTCCGGCGCGAAATCCTCGTCCATGGTTTCTTCCGCGGCTGCACGCGCCCTCGCGAGACGGGCCCGAAACTTGCCGCTCGCGACGGCCTCCCGCAGTTGGTGATGCCGTTCGGGCGTGTCCGCCGACTTAGGCTCAGACCCAGATTCGCGCTCCGGGGGCTTCTCGGGCATTGAGGTCAGCGACCGGCACGCTGTTTACGCAGGGGCGCAGGATGACCGAGCGCCGTGCGCATCGGCTCCGGCACCGGCATGCGGGCGAACTCCTTGGCGTCCACCGTGACGTAAACGGTGCGGGCCGAGCAGACCGGTGTGCCGTCGACGATTGCGGCGTAGTCGACGGTGATCGAGGAGTTACCGACGGCGACGAGCGAAGCGGCGATCTCGGCGTCGTTGGGCCAGCGAAGGCTGCCGTGCCAGTCGATCTCGGAGTGCACGAGCATGACGTCGACGCCGTCTGTGGCCATCTTCGCGTAGCCGTACTCGAGGGTCTCAAGCCACGCCATGAACGCTTCGTCGAAGTAGTTGAGGTACCAGCCGTGGTAGACGACCGACTGCTGGTCGGCCTCGTAGTAGCGCACTTTGAGCGGCATCGTGAACGTTTCGGTTGATACATGTACGTCGATCGGCACAGTTGGTCCTGACTACTCGTTAGATGGGCCCATTACGCAGTCAATCTACCCATCGGTAGGTGGAACCCGAAATTCCGCGGAGTTGGGCTAGGCCTGTTCGAAGGCGGGGTACGCCGTCCCGTTGCTGGCCGCCGCTGCGGCGAGTTTGACCGGCAGGTCCGGACGCAGATCCGCGCGGTCCACCAGGATCCTGGCCGGAAGCCACGGACCTTCGGCGAGCTCGACGTAGCCGGCGACGTACGGCGCGATTCCGTCGAACGCCGCGTGCGTCGGTCGGTCGATCACGGTCCAGGTGACGAGCTTCGCCGCGCCGGACGCCTCCTCGGAGACGAAGTCCTCGCTTTGACACACCTCGCATCGGGTCAGTTCGTACGACGTCGCTTCGCCACATGCCTGGCAGCGCTGGATGAGTATGACGCCCCGGCCGAGCGCGTCGAAGAACGGCGCGACCCGGTCGGTGACTTCGAGGGAAATGTCAGGAAGGTCGAAGCTCATCGTGCGTTCTCTCCGGGGGTGAGGATCGTCGTGCCGTGGTGTTCGAGGATTCCGCCGTTGCCGCTGACCATGATGACGTCGCGCTTATCGACCTGACGCTCGCCGCCGTCGCCGCGTGCTTGGATGATCGCCTCAGACAGCGGCGTGAAGCCCCACATGTAGTAGCTCGACAGCTGGCCGCCGCCGGTGTTGGTCGGCAGCGATCCGCCCGGGCCGAGCTTGCCGTCGGCGACGAACTCGCCGCCTTCGCCCTTCGCGCAGAAGCCGTAGTCCTCCAGGGTGATCAGGACCGTATAGGTGTAGCAGTCGTAGAGCTCCAGCAGGTCCACGTCGCTCACCGATACCCCGGCCATCGACAACGCTTTCGGGCCGGCCTTCGCCGCGCCGGTCTCGATGCCGAATTTCGATCCGCTGCGGTACGTCGGTGAGACGTGCGTCTGCCCGTATCCCAACACGTCTACGGGGCGCTGCTTGAGATCGCGGGCACGTTCGGTGGATGTCACAATCACCGCGATGCCGCCGTTGCTGACCAGGCAGCAGTCCAATAGGTGCAGCGGGTCGGCGATCATTCGCGAGTCTTGGTGATCCTGCAGGGTCATCGGCTTGCGCATCGTGGCAAGCGGGTTCTTCTGCGCCCATGCGCGCTGGCTGACTGCCACGTGCCCGAACTGCTCGCTCGTCGTACCGAACATGTTCATGTGCCGCTGCGCCGCGAGCGAGTAGTACATCGTGGTCGAGGTGATCCCGCTGGCGATCCGGACGCCGGTGAAGTCGACCGGCGCAACCCGCCCGCGGTGACCGTACGCCTCGCCTGCGGTCAGGCCCTGCTTGAGCGGAGCATCGGCGAACAGGCACGCGATCGTCGTCGCCTGGCCGGATTGGATCAGCTCGCTCGCATAGCCCATCATGACGCTGGCGGTCGCCCCGAACGAGTTGATCTCCGAGGCGATTGCCAACTCGCGCAGACCGAGTCGGTCGCGCAGTTTGAGGTTGAGGCCCGTGTCCCCGACGCCCTTGCTCACCAGCAGGCCGTCAATGTCGGATAGCTGGAGGCCGGCGTCGGCGGCGGCGCGGCGTACCGCCTCGTCCGCGAAGTCGGTAGCGGAATGCCCGTAGACCTTGCCCATGTCGGTGATGCCCAGGCCGACGATCGATGCGCGCGGCATACCGCTTGAAGTAGAAGTCACGTTCCGACACTAGCGCGCGACGTCGCGGCGTGCGAACCGACCGCAAACCTGCGCAACATCAAATAGCGCAGCCTGACGTGACCCTCACGTCGCCAGGACTTTGTCGACCCGCGCTACAGTCCCGCTAACTAACGTTCATGCGTTTTGAGGAGGATTGCTGTGCCCGCGAAGTCAACCGCGCGTCGGTCCACGGGTGACCGAGTACGAGTCGCGGTCAATCCTGCCGCCGTGCGTGAGGTGGCGCTGACGCTGTTTGCCGAGCGGGGCTACCACGGTACCGCGCTTAGCCAGATCGCGAAGGCGCTCGATATTCAGACGCCGAGCCTCTACAACCACATGGCATCCAAGCAGGAGCTACTCGTCGCGATCCTCCAGGACACCACCGATCGCGTGCTAGCCGAATACGAGGGCGCGGTCGATGGGGTAGCGGACCTCGGCGCGCGGCTGAACGCGGCCACGTATGTCTACGCGCTGCGACATGCGACGCATCCGCGGGAGGCGGTCATCGTCAACCGAGACGCGACCGCGATCGACGAACCGGTCCGGGCTTTGGTCCATGCGAAGCGGCGTAAGCATGCCGATAACATCCGCGGTTTGATCCAGGAGGGCGTCGAGTCCGGCCGGTTTGATGTCGAAAACGCTACTGTCGCGGCATTCGCGATTTTGGAGATGTGCGTGAGCATTGCGCGTTGGTTCGACCCCGCAGGGCCGATCTCGGCCGAGGGGGTCGCGCGCCAACACGGAGACTTCGCACTGCGGATCGTCGGCAATTAAAGCCCGGTCGTCCTGAGCGGGCTTGCGAGTCGAGGGGCTCCGCTCGCCTCGCCGGACTCGCCCAGTTAAATCTGAGGGTTGCCGTAGGCCGACCCATCTCCTACACTGGCTAATTATCGTTAGTTAGCGACTGGTGATGGCTAAGGAGGTTGCGGGTGATCCATGCCGAACTCATCCGCCCGCTCGGCGATCTGCTCGCGTCACACGCCGAACGCTCGCCGCTGCGTATCGCGTTTCGCGACGAACGACGCGAAGTGACGTACGCCGATCTCTACGCGCGCACCGGCCGTCTTGCCGGAAGCCTTCAACGGCTAGGCGCCGACACGGGCGACAGAGCTCTTATATACATGGACAACTGTGTTGAAGTTGTCGAGGCGTACCTGGGGATTCCGCGTGCGGGACTGGTCGCGGTCTGCGCCAACCCAGCCTCGCCGACCGCGGAGATCGAGCACATCCTGATCGACAGCCAGTCGCGAATCGTCATCACTGATCGAGCCCATCTGAGCGCCATCCGGGACCTAGCGACGCCGGATGGCCCCCAGATCGTGGTTGCCGGAGATGTCGACGACGACGGCGTGCTGCATTTTGAAGACCTCGTGACGTCGGTTGACGCCCCGATCGCGCGCGACAACCTCGGTCTCGACGACGTCTCGTTCATGCTCTACACCTCGGGAACGACGGGCCGACCTAAGGGCGTCTACCTCACGCAGCGGGGTTGTCTGTGGATCGCAGCCGCATGCTGGGCGCCGATACTCGGGCTGTGCGCCGACGATTACGTGCTCTCTCCGCTGCCGCTATTTCACTCGTACGCGCTCGTGATGTCCGTGACCGGCGTACTAGCGGTAGGGGCAACCGAGCGAATCATGAACAGGTTCAGTCCCGAGCGGGTTTTGGAGTATCTCGAGTCCGAGGACATTACCTTCTTGCCGGGCGTACCCACGATGTTCAATTACTTGTTGCAGGCGGCGGGTGGCCGGACACTTGCTACCAAGGCGCTGCGGATGTGTATTTCGGCAGGCGCGATCATGCCTGCCGCTCTCAACGAGAAATTCGAAAATACCTTCCATATCCCGCTTCTGGACGGTTACGGCATCACCGAGACCTCCACAATGGTGACGATGAACTGGCCGACCGGAACCCGCAAAATGGGCTCGTGCGGACTGCCGTTGCCAGGTTCGACGGTGCGGCTGATCGATCCCGCGACCGGCGAAGACGCGGCGTCGGGAGCGGAGGGCGAGATCTGGGTCCAAGGCCCGCATGTCGCGCCGGGCTACCACCGGCTTCCGGATGCCAAGGCGGCGGTCTTCGCCGGCGGTTGGTATCACACCGGAGATCTCGCGCGGCGTGATGCGGACGGGTTTCTGACCATTAGCGGTCGGATCAAGGAACTCATCATTCGAGGTGGCGAGAATATCTATCCGGCCGAAGTCGAGGCCGCGTTGATGCTGCACGACGCCGTCGCCGATGCGGCCGTGGTCTCGCGACCTCATGAGGCATTGGGGGAAGTGCCCGTGGCGTTCATCGTCCCGACCGCGGACAGCCTTGACATCGAGGCGCTCAAAGCGCACTGCGCGACCCGGCTTGCCGCGGTTAAGGTGCCGGATGAGTACGTCATCATCGACGCGATTCCACGCACCGGCTCAGGCAAGGTGTTGCGCTTCAAACTTCAAGAAAGGCTCGAAAAATGAAGGTCGGCGATCTCGACATAATTCCTATCTTCGACGGCACGGCTAAAGAGCAAGGTCGAAAGGTGCTGAGCCGCCCTGGCATCGATGATCCGTGGGCGTGCCATCCCGACGTACTTGACGCGGACGGCGCGCTGCATTTCGACCTCGGCGGCTTCCTAATGCGTACCGCGGATCGAATCGTCCTGATCGATGCCGGGGTTGGCCGAATTGACAACGGCCAGTACATTGGCGGGTCGTTCCTCGACAGCCTCGCTGCGGCCGGCGTGCAGCCAGGCCAGGTAACCGACGTGGTACTGACTCACCTGCACTTCGACCACGTCGGCTGGACGACCTCGAAGGGGACCATCGTGTTTCCCAACGCGACCTATCGGGCGCATCGCGACGACTGGACGCACTTCGTTGAGGCATCCGACGCCGCACCGGGTGCCGTCAAGAAACTGTCGCCCCTCAAGGGCCACCTCGACCTGTTCGACTCCGAACACACGATCGCGCCCGGTCTCGATGCGCGGCCGGCGCCGGGCCACACGCCCGGTTCGACGGTGTACGTCGTGTCCAGTGGTTCCGCTCGCGCGCTCCTGCTTGGCGATGTGGTGCATTCGGTCGTCGAACTCGCCGAGCCGGACTGGGAAGCGGTGTTCGACGTGGATTCCAAGGCGGCGAGCGCCGTACGCAACGCCATTGCCGACGAGGTCCTGGACACCGACACCGTCGTCGCCCCAGCACATTTCCCCGGCCTGGCCTTCGGCCGTGTCGTTACCGTATCCGGCGGTCGCCGCTGGATCGCGATCTAGAAGAGAGACGAACAGTATGGACTTGCAGCTTGCCGGAAAGACCGTATTCGTCAGCGGATCGGGCCAAGGACTTGGCCGTGCGATCGGTGAGGCGTTCGCGGCCGAGGGCGCCAAGGTGGCATTCCACTACAACTCTTCCGCCGCCGGAGCCGAGGAGGCTGTCGCAGGGATCAAGTCGGCGGGCGGCCAAGCGGTCGCGGTCGGTGCGGATATTCGCGACGACGGCGCCGTGCAAGCCGCCGTGGACAAGGCGGAGTCGGCTCTCGGCCCCATCGACATACTGATCAACAACTCAGCGGTGACGGGTACCGGCAAGTTCGTCGACACGACTCCGGAGGAGTGGGCACGACAGGCCGACGTCACAATCATGGGCACCCTGCGGATGACCCAGGCGGTCGTGAAAAAGATGGTCGCCAACGGAGGCGGCTCGATCGTCAGCCTGATGGGCGATTCCGGTCGGGTCGGCGAGTCCGGGTTGCTGGTGACCGCGACGACCCGCTCGACCACGGTTGGCCTGACTAAGTCACTCGCCAAGGAGCTTGCCCGCCATCAGATCCGCGCCAACGCGGTGTCGATCGCGCTGGTACGCACGGATAATTTCGACCAGCATGTGGGATCGAAGGAGGACGAGCGGATGAAGAAGATCCTGTCGATGTATCCGCTGCGCCGCCTCGGCACACCCGCCGATGTCACGCCGACAATCCTGCTGCTGGCCTCGCCGCTGTCCTCGTGGACCACCGGACAGGTGCTGTCGGTCAACGGCGGCTACTCGATGCAGTCCTGATGTCTGCCGGTAGCGACGGGGGCGGCAGCGTCGGGGGCGGCAGTGTCGGAAAAAGCGTACGCCGCAAGGAAGACGGTCGGCTGATCACGGGACGCGGCCGGTTCGTCTCCGACCTGCAACTGCCGCGGATGCAACATGTGGCCTTTCTGCGCAGCCCGATGGGCCACGCTCGGATCGCTGCGATCGACACGAGCCGAGCCGACGGTTACCGGGTGTTCACCGGTGCGCAGGACGCCTTCAAGAAGGTCGTTTTGCGTGCGGAGTCGGCGCTGCGGTCGTACGTCGAGACCGAGCAGCCGATCCTGGCGTGGGACAAGGTGCGGTTCGCGGGAGAGGCGATTGCGGCCGTCGTCGCGCCCGACCGCTACCGGGCTGAGGACGGTCTCGAACTAATCGATATCGATCTCGAGCCGTTAGGCGCAAACGTCTGTGCGTGGCGCGAGCCGACGAGCCCGATCCACGACGGCGCACCGGACAACGTACTGATACAGAGGAAGTTTGAGGCCGGTGACGTGGATGCGGCTCTAGGCGGCGCTGCAGTCGTGGTGAGTCGCGAGCTCACCACCAACCGGCACGCGGGCAATCCGATGGAGTGTCGGGCGGGTGTCGCGCTGTGGGACGCTGCTGATCGCAGGTTGACGTTTTGGTCCGGCACCCAGGTGCCCTTCCTCGTCCGCAATATTGTCGCCGAGCTTCTCGGACTTTCCGAAGGCAACGTCCGCGTGATCGCGCCGGACGTGGGCGGCGGGTTCGGCACCAAGTCGGTGATTTATCCCGAGGACGTCGCGCTGTGCCTGATCGCGCAGCAGATGCCCGGCGTACCGGTCAAGTGGCTCGAGGACCGGGTCGAACATCTGGCCGCGGCGACGCATGCCCGGGAGCACCGCTACCTCTTGGAGGCCGGTTTCACCGCCGACGGTGCCCTGATCGCGCTCGACGCCGATATCACCTGCAATGTGGGCGCCTATTCTGTCTATCCGTGGACGGCGGGGATAGAGCCGCTCATGGCGGGCGGCCTGCTGACCGGTCCTTACAAACTTGCCAACTATAGGTGCGAAGTTCGCGGCGTCGCGACCAACACGTCACCGTCGGGGCCCTATCGTGGGGTCGCGCGGCCGGCGAGCGTCTTCGCGATGGAGTCGATCATGGACGACGCCGCGCGACAACTCGGTATCGATCCGGTCGAGATTCGCCGCCGCAACCTGATCGGGCCGGCAGACGTTCCCTACAAGATGCCGTCCCGGCTCGTCGACGAGTCAGGGTATTACAACGAGTGCCTCGACAAGGCCCTCACGCTCGTCGACTACCCGAAATGGCGCGCGGAACAAGCGCGTCGGCGTACGACGAACGAGGCTCCGATCGGGATCGGGATCGCCTGCTACAACGAGCTCACCGGACTCGGCCGCGCCGCATCGGCGGGGCCCCGGATGCCTTTTCGCACCGGCCATGATGCGTGCACCGTGCGGATCAACCCGGATGGCCGGGTGACCGTCTTCAGCGGCGTCAGCTCGCAAGGGCAGGCGCTCGAGACGACAATCGCGCAGGTCGTCGCGGACGCGGTCGGGGTCTCGTACGACGACGTCGACGTACGCATCGGCGACACCAATGAGTCGCTGTGGGGGTTCGGCGCGTTCTCCTCTCGGCAAGCCGTCATCGGTGGCGGCGCGGCGCATCTGGCCGCCGAGGCGGTGCGCGATAAGGCGCTGAAACTCGCCGCAGCGCTCAAGGAGATTGATGCGGCCGACCTGATACTGCGCGACGGAGCGTTTGAGGTGAGGGGCGAACCGACCACCCTGATCAGCCTCGCAGAGGTGGCCCGGGTGGCCTACCTGGAGTCCAACCGGCTGCCCGACGGTTTCGAGCCCGGGCTGGAAGCGATGAAGTTCTACGACCCGATTCGCGGGGCCTTCGCTGCCGGCGTACAGGTTGGTGTCGTCGAGGTTGACCGAAGCACTGGCGCGCTGCGGATCCTCGACTACGTGTGCGTCGAGGATGCCGGCAAGGTCGTGCATCCGCAGGTTGTCGACGGCCAGATCGCCGGGGCCATCGCACAGGGCCTCGGAGGTGCGATGCTGGAGCACCTCGTGTACGACGACGCCGCTAACTTGTCGACCGGGACGCTGATGGACTACCTGATGCCAACCACAGCGGACATCCCCGACATCACGATCGGGCACATCTCGCGGCCGGCCAACAACCCGACCGGCGCCCGAGGAGTAGGCGAAGGCGGCACCCTCGGGCCGAACGCCGTAGTCGCAGGTGCGGTCGGCGACGCGCTGGGCATCTTGGTCGACGACCTGCCGGTGGACCCCGCCCGGGTGCGCGCGGCCGCGCGCCGGCGTACGGGGGTGACGGCGTGAAACCGCCGAAGTTCGACTATGTGCGCGCGGCCAGTGTCGCGGATGCCGTCGCGGTTCTGGACGCCAACGAGGACAGCAAAATCCTGGCCGGTGGGCAGAGTCTCGTGCCCGTCCTTGCCTTGCGGATGGCGCAACCGAGTGTCGTCGTGGACATCAACCGGATCGACGGGCTCTCCGGGCTGGAGCAAGCCTCCGATGGTGCCTTCCGGGTCGGCGCGCTGGTGCGGCATCATCAACTCGTCGAACAGCACCAACACGGTCTGCTTGCCGCCGGGGCTCGATGGATCGGGCACGCCGCGATCCGCAGTCGTGGTACCTGCGCGGGAAGTATCGCGCACGCCGACCCGTCCGCGGAGCTACCGGTGCTGGCCACCGCGCTGGGTGCGACGGTCCACATCACCGGGCCCACATCGGACCGCGAGTTGGCGATCGAGGACATGTTCCGAGGTGCGATGACGACCGCGCTCGCGGAGAACGAGATGATCACCGCCGTCGACTTCAAGCGCGCTGACCGCTGGGGCTTTGCCGAGTTCGCGCGGAGGCACGGCGACTTTGCGATCGTGCTCGCGGTCGCGGCGGAGATCGAAGGAGAACTGCGCGTCGTACTCGGTGGGGTCGGCAGTGTGCCCGCGCGCATGCACGCCGCGGAACAGGAGTACGGCGGCGGGGGCCCAGCGGCAGTCGACCGCGCGGCCGCGGTCGCGGCCGACCAGATCACGCCGACCGCCGACCTGCACGGCTCGGTCGAATTCCGCCGCGATATCGCTCGCGAGATGGTGCGACGGGCGCTGACCCAATTCGAGTCCCGCGCTGCGCAGAGAGCCTCCTAGGAGTCGGGATGCTGACACAGATCACCGTCAACGGAACGACGTACGACCTCGACGTCGAACCGCGGATGACCCTCGTGGACGCGTTGCGTGAGGAGTGCGGGCTAACCGGCACGCACGTCGGCTGCGAGCACGGTGTGTGCGGTGCGTGCACGGTCATCGTCGACGGGCAACCGGTGCGCAGCTGTCTGATGCTCGCGGTCCAGGCGGACGGGGCATCCGTGACGACGGTGGAAGGGCTCGCCACAGCCGGACCAGACGGCGAGGTGTTGCACCCGCTGCAGGAGGCGTTCGTGACGCACCACGGTCTGCAATGCGGCTTTTGTACACCGGGAATGCTGATGAGCGCGCTCCATCTCATCAATACCGAAGCGGACCTCACGCGCGACCGGATCCGCGAGGAGATGTCGGGGAACATCTGCCGGTGCACCGGCTACCAGACGATCGTCGATGCTATCGAGTCCGCGGCGCAGACGATGAGCAGCCGCACCGTCACTTCCGACTGACCTAACTGCCGGTATCACCAACTGTGCATGCTGGTGACGGTTGAGCGATCTTCGACAGCTTCTGGTAGGTGTTCATCGTCAGAGCGGCGTTCGTGCCAACAATGAGGTCGGGATGCATTCCGACGATTTTCTCCTACTCCAGGCCATCTGCCTGGTTGAGAACGGTGGGTTTCGCATCGCCCCCCAGGTCGGTCGTCCACTACGGGTTTCCACACCTATCAGGCCGACGACCACGTCTAGGTTGTCTTTGCCGACCCGTACGTCGGCACCCGGTGCCCAACGACACTCTGATGCTCGACGGGCTCGACCCATTTCCGAGCACGCGGATGTACGCCTCCGGCGCTATGACCGAAACGAGGTCGATCTCGACATCGTCCTGCACGAGGATGGGCTCGCATCTGCGTGGGCCGGCGAGGTGCGGATTGGTGATGAGGTGATGATCGCCGGGCCGCCTGGCGCTAACGCGTTTCCACACAACTATGACCACTACGTCCTTGCGGTTGACTGCACGGCGCCACCGGCCGTAGCGCGCTGATTTGCCCTACCACCGGCGATCGAGCGTGATCGGGTTATAGTCGAAGAGCAGTTGGTTTGCCTCGCCGTCGGTTTACGGCAGCGGTAAAGAAATAGGGAACCCGGCGAGAATCCGGGACTGCCCCGCAGCGGTAAATGGGAACGAACGCCGTCAGATAAGCACTGGGCCGTCCGGCCTGGGAAGCGACAGCTATTCGGTGACCGATCATCGGTCGAGCCCGTGAGTCCGAAGACCTGCCCACTGTGCGCCCGACATTGGTCGGGTGCCGACAGTGGCCTCGAGGGCGGTCACGGCGGGCACGGAATCGTAGGTCGTTTGCGTCGCGGATACGCAGGATCGACGCCCGTCGCCTGGCAGGCGCCCCTTCGCGGTCACGTAGGACTCGCGAAGGAGAGTTCGGCATGACCGACAAGGCGACGAGCCAACCCACGATCAGTCAGTCAACGATCTATGGATATCCCCGGCAAGGCGAAGAGCGGGAGCTGAAGAGAGCGGTCGAGGCTTACTGGGCCGGCGGCCCCATAGACGATCTGCAGTCCATCGCGCGCCACTTGCGCCAACAGCGGTTGAATGTGTTGCGCGATGCTGGCATCGACGAGGTGCCGGTCAACGACTTCTCGCTCTATGACCATGTACTCGACACCGCCATCATGTTTGACGCGATCCCGGCGCGTCACCGACAGGCGGCAGGCGGGACGGATACGACGAAGTCGAAACTCGATCGCTACTTCGCAATGGCGCGCGGTACGTCGGAGGTCGCGCCCATGGAGATGACCAAGTGGTTCGACACGAACTATCACTATATCGTGCCCGAGCTGGGCGAGTCGACACAGTTCGAGGTCGACGCCTCGAAGCCGTTGGAGGAGCTCGCCGAGGCCAAGGAACTGGGTATGAGCGCGCGGCCGGTGATCCTCGGGCCGATCAGCTTCCTCCTCCTGTCCAAGGCGGCACCCGGTGCGCGCCAAAGCTTCGAGCCTATTTCTCTGCTTGATCGTCTGGTGCCGAAGTACGGCGAGCTGCTGCAGCTGTTGCACGACGCGGGCGCCGAGTGGGTGCAGCTCGACGAGCCGGTACTCGTGACGGACCAGCCGCCGCAGGTGCTCGCGCAGGTGCGGGACGTATACGCAGCGCTCGCGGCCGAGAAGGCACGCCCGAAGATCATGGTGGCGTCGTACTTCGACCGGCTCGGCGATGCGCTCGACGTACTCGCGAAGTCGCCGGTCGAGGGTCTGGCGATTGACGTCACCGGCCCGGCGGCGCAGAACATCGCCGATCTGGCCGCCATCGGCGGCATCCCAGGCAAACGGCTGATCGCCGGCGTCATCGACGGACGCAACGTCTGGCTTCCCGACTTGCAGGCCGCCCTCTCGACTCTCGTCACCTTGCTGGCGTTGGCCGACCGGGTAGATGTGAGCGCATCGTGCTCGCTGCTGCACGTGCCGCTCGACGTGCGCCTCGAACCCGACCTTGACCCGCAAGTCGCGGCCTGGCTGTCGTTCGCTCGCCAGAAACTCGACGAGATCGTCACCTTGACCCGCGGCATGAGCGGTCAGGCTTCGATCGCTGAAGTGCTCAAGTCCAACGCAGCCTTGCGCGTGATCCGCAGTACTTCGCCGCTAGTACGGGACGATGCGGTCCGCGCGCGCGTCGCGGCGGTCCGGCCCGACGACCTGCGACGCCACAGCCCCTACGGGCAACGTGCAGAACAGCAGCGCCAGCGGCTTCGGTTGCCGACGTTGCCGACGACCACGATTGGCTCCTATCCGCAGACGGCGGACATCCGCAAGGCGCGCGCTGGACTGCGCAAGGGGACCGTGACACCCGAGCAGTACGCCGATGCGATGCGTGCGGAGATCCGCGCGGTGATCGAGCTCCAAGAGGAAATCGGTCTGGACGTGCTCGTACACGGCGAACCCGAGCGCAACGATATGGTGCAGTACTTCGCCGAGCAGCTCAACGGCTACGTCGCCACGACCAACGGTTGGGTGCAGTCCTACGGCAGCCGCTACGTGCGGCCGCCAATCATCCTCGGCGATGTATCGCGGCGCCAGCAGATGACCGTCGAGTGGGCGAAGTATGCCCAGGGCCTGACCGAGCGCCCGGTGAAGGGAATGCTGACCGGCCCCGTGACGATGCTCGCATGGTCGTTCGTCCGGGATGACCAACCGCTCAGCGAGACCGCTCAGCAGGTGGGCCTCGCCCTCCGCGAAGAGGTCCTCGATCTGGAGAGCGCCGGTATTGGGGTGATCCAGGTCGATGAGCCCGCGCTGCGCGAGACATTGCCGCTGCGCAGGGAGAGTAGGTCGTCCTATCTGCGTTGGGCCGTGGACTCTTTCTTGCTGGCGACTGCCGGCGTACGCGACCAGACCCAGATCCACACGCACATGTGCTACGCCGACTTCGAGGACGTGCTGGGCGCGATCATCGAACTTGACGCCGACGTGATCAGCCTCGAGGCAGCACGCTCACACATGGAGATCGTCGACGAGCTCGCGGGCGAACGGTATCCCAACGAGGTCGGCCCGGGAGTGTGGGACATCCACTCACCACGGGTGCCCTCTACGGATGAGCTCACCGAGCGGCTCGCGTCGGCGGTCGCAAAGTTCCCGATCGCGCGCCTCTGGGCAAACCCGGACTGTGGTCTGAAGACCCGTGGGTACGACGAAGTTCGGGAGACTCTCGCGAACCTCGTATCCGCAGCGCAACAGGTGCGCGCCGGGTACTGAGGTCTCGTCGCGGCGGTATGCGCCGCCCCTGCCGACATGAGTGCGCGTATGGGACCTAACGCCAGAAACGTCAATAACATGCGCGGTTCCAGGGACGCCGTTCAGCGTGTCGGTGGAGAATTGGAGGAGGGTTAATACCATCACCGATTCTTTCTGACCTAAAGTCGTTAAGCGTGACCCTCACCGACACCACCCCGTATCCCGGGGGTGATCGGCGCCGAGCACTACTTCGCGGTCTGGAACGGGAAGGTCACCGCCCCGGCGACGGGGGACTACCTGTTCGGGGCGACGAATGATGATGCGTTCACGATCACCGTCAACGGCACCACCGCCTACCAGGGGACCTGCTGCACGACCTCGGCGACGTTCCAGTCCGATAAGCCGATTCACCTGGTGGCGGGGCAGTCGGTGACGTTCTCCGCGACGCTGATGCAGGTCACCGGACCGGCGTACGCGAGCGTGTACGTCAGACGCGTCGACGGCGCGCCGTTGCTGGCGGGCTGGAACTTATCGACCGATATTGATGAGTCGGCGTCCTACATCAGGGCCGCCGTCGCTAGTGAGTTGATCACGCTGATCGACGCGTCCGGGTCCCCGCACATCTACGCCAAGACCACCTCGGCGGGCGGGCTGATCGCGTGGACGCCACCGGAGGGTGAACACGCCACGCTGACCGTGGCCGGCGCGGTCAGTTCGTTTCAGGCCGCGGACATGACCGGTACCGGCACCGCGTTGCAGTACGCCTACAGCGGCACCCCGGGTCGGCTGGCGTCGATCACCGACCCGATCTCCGGTCTGAAGATCAGCATGTCCTACCTCCGCAGCGGCGATGACTGCTACACCAGCACCACTGTCCCGGCCGGCTTGTCGCCGATCGCGCCGGCGAACAGCCTGCGCAAGGTCACCTACCCGGACGGCGCGACGTCGTTCTTGTTCTACAACAGCAGCGGGCA
>CAJDTT010000017.1_pt1 | contig 36144 bp, 27 predicted proteins | sample 7389841 | NCBI WGS metagenome assembly CAJDTT01 (sample SAMEA7055655, study PRJEB34461) | soil metagenome | biome: terrestrial ecosystem; feature: Peninsula; material: soil | place: Antarctica | collected 2016
GTCCGCCTGCAGTTGGGTGTCGGCGTAGCTGTGGTCGCCCTCGGATGCGGGTAGCCCAGTACTCATCCCCGGCTGCTCCGCCGGGATCCGCAGCCAGTAGAACCCGTGTCCGGCAATCGTGAGCAGGTAAGGCAGCTCACCGATCGCCGGGAACCTGCTGCCGCCGGTCATTTCGATCGGCTCCGAGCCCTCCCAGTGTCGCAGGTCCAGCTTGACCGCCTGCGGGAATCGAGACAGATTGTTGATACAGATAACGACATCGTCGCCGTAGGTGCGGGCAAACGACAGCACCGACGGATTGGACCCGCCAAGATCGGTGAACGTGCCCAGCCCGAACGCCGGATTAGCCTTACGCAACGAAATCATTCGCTTGGTCCAGTGCAAGAGCGACGACGTGTTGCGGGTCTGCGACTCGACGTTGGTGGCCTGATAGCCGTAGACAGAGTCGGAGTTGACCGGAAGATAAAGACGGGCAGGTTCGCAGCGCGAGAACCCCGCGTTGCGGTCTGGAGTCCACTGCATCGGCGTTCGTACGCCGTCCCTGTCGCCGAGCCAGATGTTGTCTCCCATCCCGATTTCGTCGCCATAGTAGAGAACCGGCGACCCGGGCAGCGACATCAGCAGTGCGGTAAACAGCTCGATCCGGTTGCGGTCATTGTCGAGCAGTGGGGCGAGCCGACGGCGGATACCGATATTGGCCTTCATCCGGGGGTCCTGCGCGTATTCATCCCACATGTAGTCGCGCTCTTCGTCGGAGACCATCTCCAGCGTCAGCTCGTCGTGGTTACGCAGGAAGATCCCCCACTGGCACGTCTCCGGTATCTCCGGGGTCTGGGCGAGGATCTCCGAAATTGGGTAGCGCTGCTCACGCCGTACCGCCATGAAAATGCGCGGCATCACGGGGAAGTGGAAGGCCATGTGGCACTCGTCGCCGCCGGCGTCGAAGTCGCCGAAGTATTCCACCACGTCGGCCGGCCACTGGTTTGCCTCACACAGCAACACGCGGTCCGGGTAGCTGTCGTCGATCTCCTTGCGCAGCCGCTTAAGGAGCGAGTGAGTCTCGGGCAGATTCTCGCCGTTCGTACCGTCCCGTTCAAACAAGTACGGCACGGCATCGAGTCGGAAGCCGTCGATGCCCAGGTCGAGCCAGAACCGGATCGCGTCCATGATCGCCTCGACGACGGCGGGGTTGTCGAAGTTGAGGTCGGGCTGGTGCGAAAAAAACCGATGCCAAAAATACTGCTTACGCACGCGGTCGAATGTCCAGTTGGACTGCTCGGTGTCCACAAAGATGATCCGCGCGTCCGGGTAACGCGTGTCATCGTCGGCCCACACATAGAAGTCGCCGTATGGGCCGTCCGGATCCTCGCGGGACTGTTGAAACCACGGATGCGCGTCGGACGTGTGGTTCATGACGAAGTCGATGATCACCCGGATGCCGCGTTCGTGCGCCGCCTTCAGGAATACGGCGAAGTCATCCAGCGTCCCGAAGTCCGGCAGTACGCCGACATAGTCGGAGACGTCGTACCCGCCGTCGCGCAGTGGGGACGGGAAGAACGGCGGTAACCATAGGCAGTCGACGCCCAGCCAGTGCAGGTAGTCGAGCTTGTCGGTGAGGCCGCGCAGATCGCCAGTGCCATCACCGTTGGAGTCGTTGAACCCACGCACGAGAACTTCATAGAAGACCGCGCGTTTGAACCACTCCGGATCGCGCCTGTTCAAGACCAGATCGGTCACAAATTTGCCCTTCGGCCTAGCGGTCACATGCCGCCCACGAGTGTGCCATGTCGGCGCTCATTAGTCTCGGGTGCAGTGAAAGGACTGCAGATCGTCCCTTTCTCTACACTCGAGACCGGCGAAGGAGTGCATTGCGATGGACCTGATCGGTGAGCGCAACATCCGAGATCTCCTAAATGAGAGAGCGCGTCGCTACCCCGACAAGACTTACCTCGTGTTTGAGGACCAGTCGGGCAACGTCCGCGAGTACACCTACGGCGCATTCCTCGTGCAGGTGCAGGCAGCAGCGGCTGGCTTCACAGCGCTGGGCATCGCCAAGGGTGACGCGGTGGTTATCCACCTGCCGAGCTGTCCGGAGTTTCTCTTCGCCTGGTTCGGCCTGGGCTGGATTGGAGCCGTCGCCGTCCCCTCTAATACGGCGAATACCGCCCCCGAGATGCGCCACGTGATCGACCTGTCCGACGCTGTCGCGGTGGTGTGCTCGGCTCCGCACCAGCAAGTGATCGACGATGCGCTGGATTCCTCCTCCGGCGTGCGTCACCGGATTTTGGCCCGGGATGCAAAAGTGGTCCCGGGCGGCTGGATGTCCTACGCGCAGATGGTGTCGGTCGACCAGCCAGCGGTAGATGTCGAGGTCGGGAGCGAGGACGTCATGCAGCTGATCTTCACGTCCGGTACGACGTCCCAGCCGAAGGCTGTCATGCTCACTCACGCCAACTGCCTGCACTCCGGCGAGCGGGCGTCCCGGTGCACTGCGGTGGGTGACTCGGACAGGTTGCTGACCGCGCTCCCGGGCTTCCACGTCAACGCGCAGTCCCTGACGATCCTGGCATCGCTCACCGTCGGCGCGACCTGTGTGCTGCTGGAGGAGTACCGGGCGAGCAAGTTCTGGAGCCAGATTCGCAAGCATCGAGCGACGGCGGTGAGCCTGGTCGCGATGCAGGTGCGCACCCTGCTTGCACAACCGCCGGCCGAGACCGACCGAGACCATTCGCTGCACCGCAACTTCTACGCCATCAACGTTCTGGACTCGGAGAAGGCGGAGTTCGAACGACGATTCGGTGTGGAACTCGTCAATGGATACGGACTCAGCGAGACCATGACGGTGGTGACCATCGCGCCGGTCTTCGGGGACAAGCGATGGCCCTCAATCGGGCTCCCCGCGTACGACCGAGAGGTCAGGATCGTCGACGTGAACGGTGAGGACGTCCGAACCGGCGAGATCGGTGAGATCACCGTCTCGGGTACTCCAGGCCGGACGATCATGAAGGGCTACTTCAAGGACCCCGACGCGACGGCGCAGACGATCCGGGACGGCTGGCTCTACACCGGTGACAACGGATACTTCGACGAGAGTGGCTACGTCTACTTCTTCGACCGCCAGAAGGACGTGATCAAGCGGGCCGGCGAGAACATCTCGGCGAGCGAAGTCGAGGCCGCCCTGCTCCTAAGCGACGGCATACTTGAAGCTGCCGTTATCGGTGTGACTGACCCGATCCGGGACGAGGCGGTCAAGGCCTTCGTCGTGGCCGTCGATGGCGTAGAGCTGACCAAGGACCAGATCATCGAGCACTGCCGCAACCATCTCGCCTCGTTCAAGGTCCCGACCCTTGTGGAGATCGTTACTTCCTTGCCCCGGACGTCGGTCGGGAAGATCGAGAAGAAGGCGCTCCGCGGCCGAGAATAACCAGCTGGTCGAGCGGGTAGTCGAGCGCGTACGTGTCTTGGTGGACTGAGCGGCTGCCGATTGCCCGGACGCTGCCCCAGCCCTACAGTGGGTGCATGGCAACCGGCGCAACCTCACAGACACGGTTGCGCCCGGGTGCGCTGCGCCGGCTCGCCGCCGCGTATCGAGAGGACATGGGGACGCGTGAGCGGTCAATCCTGGTGGCGTGGGTGGGCTTCAGTGGTTCGTTCGCGGCCGCGCGCGGGATCGCGCACGCGATACGCGCCGACAAGGGCCCGTTCAAGAACCTGAGCGTTGGTGGTGAACACCTGCACCACTACATGTGGGGTATCGCCTTGCTGGCCGGCGTCGGTGGGTTAGACGTAGCGGGCAAGGGGAAACGGCAGCAACACCCGGTGGTCGCGCTCGCCTACGGGATCGGTCTCGCGCTCATCGTCGACGAGTTCGCCCTCCTGCTGGACCTCAAGGATGTCTACTGGGCCAAGCAAGGGCGCGTCTCCGTCGACCTCGGCGTCGCAACGGTGGCCCTCGGCGGCACGGCCTTCGCGGCCACCCCGCTGTGGCGTCGCCTGCTGCACGCGCCTGCCGACAACTGAGCAACGGGGCGGCCGGGTAGCCGCAGCCGAGCACATCGGCCGACGAGCGGGCTGCTCGTAATAGTTGATCCCGCCTGCCCGTCAGCGACCTTGCACGATGGCCGCAGAGTGCGGTGGCAGGGCGAGTGTGTCACCCGCGAGCCGGATGCCGTCGGCCGTGCTGAGCACGATCTCGCCGGCACCGGCGAGCGTGACCGATTGAGAATCGTCCGCGAGATTAGCGACGACCCGATGGTTACCGCGGTGGATGACGACCCAGTGCGCGGCCTCGTTGTACTGCACGTCGGTCATGTCCAGGCGGGGATCGGACAGGTCCGGTGTCGCGGCACGCAACCGGATCAGCTGGCGGTACAACGCGAGCAGGGTAGCGTGATCGGGCTCGGAGAGTTCGGACCACTTGAGTACGGCGCTGTAGTACGTCGCGGGGTCTTGCGGATCCGGCATCGTCGAGGGATCCCAGCCATGGCTGGAAAACTCCGCGAGGCGTCCTTGACTGACCGCCTGCGCAAGCTCGGGCTCGGGATGCGAGGTGAAGAACGGCCACGGCGTCGAGGCCGCCCATTCCTCCCCCATCCAGAGCATCGGCGTGTACGGCGAGGTCAACAGCAGCATTGCGCCCACCCGCAGCAGCGCGGGCGGGGTGAACGCGCCGAGCCGATCGCCGGCGGCCCGGTTGCCGACCTGATCATGATCCTGCAGGAATGTCACAAAACGCCAGCCAGGAGTGCGTTCGCGATCGACTGGGAACCCGTGATTGCGACCCCGAAACGCCGAGTACGTGCCGTCGTGGAAGAACGCGCGCGTCGATACTTTAGCCAAACATTCCAGCGATCCGAAGTCGCTGTAGTAGCCGTGGCGCTCGCCGGTAAGCAGCGCGTGCAGCGCATGGTGTACGTCGTCGTCCCACTGACCGGTCAGGCCGAAACCACCGTCATCGATCGGCGTGATGAGCTTCGGGTCGTTGAGGTCGGACTCGGCGATTAGCGACAACGGGCGCCCCACCTGAGCCTCAAGGTCGGCGACTTCGAGAGCCATCTGCTTCAGAAGGTGCGTCGGCGAGTTATCGACGAGCGCGTGTACGGCGTCCAACCGCAGCCCGTCAATGTGGAACTCGCCAAGCCACATCAGCGCGTTGTCAAGGATGTAGCGGCGCACCTCGGCGCTGCCCTCGCCGTCGAGGTTGACCAGGTCACCCCACGTGTTGCGGCCGGACTTCAGGTAGGGACCGAACCGCGGCAGGTAGTTGCCACTCGGACCGAGGTGGTTGTAGACAACGTCGAGTACCACGGCCAGCCCGCGCGTGTGCGCCGCGTCGACGAACCGTTTCAGCGCGTCCGGGCCGCCGTACGGCGCATGTACCGCGTACCAGTCGACACCGTCGTACCCCCAGTTCCAGACACCGTTAAAAGCGTTAAGCGGCAGCAGTTCCACGTGCGTGATGCCCAGGTCGGCGAGGTAGTCCAGCCGCTCGATCGCCGAATCGAGCGTCGCTCCCGGAGTGAAGGTCCCAATGTGCAGTTCGTAGATGACCGCGCCGACGAGGTCACGTCCGGCCCACGAGGAGTCCGACCACGCGAAGTCGTCGGGATAGACGCGGCTAGGGCCGTGTACGCCGTCCGGCTGCCATCTGCTACGTGGATCCGGCAGCCGGGTCGAGTCATCGAGCAGAAACCCGTAGTCGGCGCCGGGCACCAGCGCTGCATCGTCGATTGACCACCAGCCGTCGTCACCGGGGTCCATGGGTACGACGTGGGATTCGTCGCCGACCTGGAGGCGTACGGTGCTGGCCTGCGGCGCCCACACCGATACCTGTCCCATCAGGAGCCGCCTTCGCGGCGCAGCAGCAGCGCCACCGGATAGTGATCGAGCAAGTCCGCGACTAGGATCGTCCCGTCGTAGGGCCGCCCTGTCAACACGTCGATGTACTGCCCCGCAGGCAATGCCAGCGTGCTCGACCCCCAGCCGTCCCCTAATCCGACGGGCAGCCGCGTCGCGACCGTGATCGCACCACCGCGGTCGAATGCGACGAGATGGCCGCGGCCGCTGCCGTCGGCGTACATCGGAAGATAGGTGTGGAAGAGGTCTGGCTGGTCGCGGCGGGCGTGCAGCGCGCGGCTGGTCACCCAGATCTTCGCCAGGCTCGAGTCGTCGAGCGCCGGCGGCGCGGCGGCGGACGACACCGTCCGCAATGCATCGGCCTGCGCAGTGAAGTCGACGGGGCGGCGGTTGTCCGGGTCTACGAGCGAATCCTCGACCAGTTCGCTCCCCTGGTAGACATCCGGCACGCCCGGCATCGTGAGCTGGATCAGTTTCTGGCTCAGCGAGTTAGACCATCCATATGGATTCAGCCGGGCCGCGAAGTTCTCGATGAGGGAACGGACGGCGGGGTCGTCGTACGCCGCATCGACCGCCGCATGGACCGCGCGTTCGAAGTCCGCGTCCGGGTCGATCCAGCCGGTACCGTCGGCAGCTTCTCGCATGGCCTTCTCGGCGTACGCGTGCATTCGGGGCCGGTCGATCAGACCCGTAGCCACAAACGTCTGCCACAGCAAGTATCCAAACGCGGGATTCGGGATGGGCGCGAGCAGGGCGATGCGGGCTACCGCTTCGGCCCACTCATCCGCGATCTCGGGGAGTACGGCAAGCCGCGCCCGAAGGTCCTCACCGCGTTTGGTGTCGTGCGTCGAGAGCGTGGTCATGCTGTACGGCGCCCGCTGCAGGCGGTCTCGCTGCGCCGTATGGAAATCCTCGAGGCTGAGGCCGAATGTGCCCGGGTTCCCACCGACCTCGTTGAGCCCGATAAGCCTGCTGTAGCGGTAGTACGCCGTGTCCTCGACGCCCTTGGCCATGATCGCGCCGGTCACCTGCTGGAACCGGGCGCAGGCTTCGGTCGACGGGTCGCTCAACCACGGCAGCAACGCCTCGATCGCCTGCGCCAGCTCGGGTCGGCGTACGGCGGCGACCCGGGCCGCCCGCGCCAGCCGTTCACTGCCCAGCGGAAGGTAGGAACGGTAGACATCAAACGCGATGGCGAGCTCGGTCAGCGCGTCGACCGCGTACTCCACACCGGGCGTGACGCGCGCGACGCGGTGGATCTCGGCCTGCAGAATTGTCGTCGCGACAAGCCGTTTGCCATCGGCTACATGCTGCTCCCAGTCGCGCTTGTCGCCGGTAACGTCCTCGTAGATCCGGGTCATCTCCGATGCGGCGGCAGGGTCGAAAAGTACGGCGTTGACCTCGGCGAGCGCGTCGTACCCCGTGGTGCCGGCGACCGGCCAGGAAGCCGGAAGGCGCTCGCCCGGTTCGGTGATCTTCTCGACCGTGATCCACGAGTCCGGCGCCGACCGGGCCAGTGTCTCGAGGTAGTCGCCGGGGTCGATGAGCCCGTCCGGGTGGTCGACCCGGATCCCGGTGACGCCATAGTCACGGACCCACCGCAGGATCTCGGCGTGCGTGGCATCGAAAACTACCGGGTCCTCGACGCGCAGACCGGCAAGCGTGGTGACGGCGAAGAATCGTCGGTAGTTCTGGTCGGTGTCTGCGCGCCGGTAGTTGACCAACCGGTAGTGCTGGCGATCGTGCACTGTCGCCGCGCTGTCACCCCCGGCGTACGTGCCCGGAGCGACCGGGAAGCGATGTTGGTAGTAGTGCAGCTCGTAGCGCGGGTCGTCCGCATTGTCGTCGACAAACAGCCGCAACTGCCGGGCCGGATCGAAATCGTCGCCGAGCACGGGCAGAAGGACCTTGCCGTTGGCTACTTCGTAGTCCACGTCGAACCACCGAGCCGCGGGCGACTCACGACCAAGCCGCAAAAACTCCCACCAGACGCCATTTTGAGCGGCGTCGGCGACGCCCATGTGGTTGGGGACGATGTCGACAACCAAGGCAAGACCGGCCTCGGCGCTGACCTTGGCAAGTTCGGCGAACCCGTCCGGGCCCCCGCGGGAAGGGTCGATCTGGGAATGATCGACGACGTCGTACCCGTGCGTCGACCCATCGGTCGCCTTGAGCAGCGGCGAAACGTAGATCGCGCCGACACCGAGATCACGCACGTAGCCGACGATTTCGGCGGCGCGCTGCAACGTGAAGTCCGAGGTGATCTGCAACCGGTAGGTTGACGTAGGCGCATTGGTCTGGCGGTCCTCGGTGCTCATCAACTACCTTTCCCTGCTTCGTTCAACTAAGCCGTCGCCCGCTCATCGTTGCGCTGCAGTACGACGAGAGCCCGCGGGCCGAGCACGAAAATGCCGCCGCCGGGCATCGGCTCTGCGTCCTCGCTCTGCGCCGCCGTACTCGTGTCGAGCACGACCCGCCACGATACTTCCTCCGCGTCGCCGGGCAACTGGAAGTCGATTTCTTCATAGTGAGCGGAGAAACAGATCAAGAAGGAGTCATCGGTGATCGGTTCGCCGCGCATGTCGGTGCCCTGAATCCCCTGACCGTAAAGGAACATGCCGATCGACTTGCCGAATCCGGAGTCCCAGTCCTCGTCGGTCATCTCACTGCCGTCGGGGCGCAGCCAAGCGATGTCAGGCAGCGGATCCTCGCCCTTGCGGCGTACCGGCTTGCCGTCGAAGAACCTGCGGCGCCGGAACGTCGGATGGTCACGGCGCAGTGCGCTGACCGCCCGGGTGAACTCGACGAGCTCCGAATCGGCTGCTTCCCAGTCGATCCAGGACAATTCGTTGTCCTGGCAGTACACGTTGTTGTTGCCCTGCTGGGTGCGGCCAAGCTCGTCGCCGTGGCTGAGCATGGGCACGCCCTGGGACAGAATCAGCGTCGCGATGAAGTTGCGTTGCTGCCGGCGGCGTAACTCCTGGATACCTTCGTCGTCGGTCGGACCTTCGTCGCCGCAGTTCCAGGATCGGTTGTGGCTCTCCCCGTCGTTATTGTCCTCGCCGTTGGCATCATTGTGCTTCTCGTTGTACGAGACGAGGTCGCGGAGCGTGAACCCGTCGTGCGCCGTGACGAAGTTGATGCTCGCGACCGGTCGCCGCGCCGTACGTTCGTAAAGATCGGCAGAGCCGGTCAGCCGGGCCGCGAACTCACCCAGCGTGGATGGCTCGCCGCGCCAGAAGTCGCGCACCGTGTCGCGGTACTTGCCGTTCCACTCCGTCCACAGCGGCGGGAAGTTGCCGACCTGGTAGCCGCCGGGGCCGACGTCCCACGGTTCGGCGATCAGCTTCACCTGACTGACAATCGGGTCCTGCTGGACGAGCTCGAAAAACGTGGAGAGCCGGTCAACGTCGTGAAACTCGCGGGCAAGGGTGGCGGCGAGGTCGAATCGAAAACCGTCGACCCGCATCTCGCTGACCCAGTAACGCAGCGAGTCCATGATCAACTGCAGCGAGTGCGGGTTGCGGCTGTTGAAGCTGTTGCCGGTACCGGTGTAGTCCATGTAGTACTGCGGGTCCTCATCGACAACGCGGTAGTACGCCGTGTTGTCGATGCCGCGGAAGCTCAGCGTGGGTCCGAGGTGGTTGCCTTCGGCGGTGTGGTTGTAGACCACGTCGAGGATGACCTCGATATCGGCAGCGTGTAGCGCGCGCACCATCGCCTTGAACTCTTGGACTTGGCCGCCCGGTGTTTCGGACGAGCTGTATTTCGGGTCCGGCGCGAAGAAGCCGATCGTGTTGTAGCCCCAGTAGTTGCTCAAGCCCTTATCCACGAGCGTCGAGTCGTTGGCGAAGTGGTGCACCGGCATCAGCTCGAGCGCGGTCACACCCAATGACTTCAGGTGCTCGATGATCACCGGGTGCGCCACCCCGGCGTACGTCCCACGCAGCTGCTCTGGCAGGTCCGGATGCCGCTGTGTGAGGCCCTTGACGTGTGCCTCGTAGATGACGGTGTCGGTATACGGACGTTTCGCCTGCCGGTCGTTGCCCCAGTCGAAGAACGGGTTGATGACCACGGACTTCGGCATCTGTGGCGCCGAGTCGTCCTCATTGATGCTGTTCTCGTCGCCGAAGTTGTAGCCAAACAGACTCTGATCCCAGTCGAAGGTGCCGTGGATGGCCTTCGCATAAGGGTCGAGCAGCAGTTTGGTGGGGTTGCAGCGGTGCCCAGCAGACGGATCGTTGGGCCCGTGCACGCGATAGCCATAGAGCTGGCCGGGTTGTACGTCGGGCAGGAACGCATGCCAGACCAGCGCGTCGACCTCTGTCAACGGAACCTTGGTCTCAGTCCCGTCTGGATCGAAAAGGCACAGTTCGACGCCTTCGGCGATCTCGCTGAAAAGCGCAAAGTTCGTGCCCGAACCGTCGTACGTCGCACCGAGCGGGTAGGCGCTACCTGGCCAAATCTGCATGTGTCTCCTTCGTCAGACCTCATAAGTATGGTGCCCGCGATTCGGTGCCGTCTCGAGACCCTCGGTAGCCGTCAAGTTTTTGCTAGTTGAGAGCGCACATCAGAATTTTGGCTGGTTGCCCCGCGCGAGCGCAGCCACCACAGTAATCCGTGGTTGGCGCAGCCGGAATCAGCGCGACGATCCGTGAGTTCGTACCGCACCGTCCGGGACGAAGTAACGGATGGTGGGGACGAAGTCACGGACCGTAGGGTCGAGGGTAAGGGACCGACGCAGTAGCGCGCCGATCCCGCGTAGCCTCTGCACTGGCAGATACGTCGAGACGACCTGGAGTGAAGTGATGACCGAATCCGAGACCGGTGGCTACACCGACGGAATCGACGGTGTCGAAGATATGGACGCGGTCGACATGTTGACCGGCGACGACCAGGACGAGCCCTATGACACGTCGTACTCTCCTCCGGACTATGAGCCGAGCGCCGCGCGGCACGGCATGACGGTTCGTGAGGAACGCGAGGGCGAAACACTTGACCAACGACTCTCCGAAGAGGAACCGGACATTGGTCCAGAAGATGCCGCGGACGAGATCTCCGACCCGCGCGCCGGAAGGCTCGTCGCGCCGGACGAGGGCGAAGGCCAGGACACCGATGCGCAGGAGATTGCCTACGACGCTGGCAAAGCAGGCAGCGCCGCGAGCGCCGAGGAAGCCGCCATGCACCTCGTGGACGAGCCTGACGAGTAATCCAGCGGCCACGCCGAAGGTCGAAATTCGGCTCCATAGGCCGATAGCCCAGGCCACGTGGTCCCGCAGACTATGGGGGGCCGCTGTGGCGTGCAGAAGACGACTGGCGATCTGTTCGGGTAGCCGATTTCCGCGCGAGCCCAGAGGACTGCCGTTTCGGTTTACTTCCGCGGAAAGTGGCGTAAATTTCAGACCACATGGTGGTACCGGTTGAGGATGGGAGTTGTGTCATGGCTGAGTCTGATGGAAACCAGGATGTTGGTTACGCGGATGGTATCGACGGCGTCGACGAGATGGACGCGGTCGGCACACTTACCGGAGAGGACGCGGACGAACCATACGAGACGTCGTACTCGCCGCCGGACTACGAGCCCAGTGACGCGAAGTTCGGCATGACCCACAGCGAAGAGCTCCAGGGCGAAGGACTCGATCGGAAGTTGTCTCGCGAGCTACCCGATCTGTGCGAGACAGACGCCGCGGACGACGTGCAGGACAGCCGCGCTGGCCGGCTTGTGGCACCCGACGGCGGAATGGGCGAGGATACGACCGCCGAGGAGTTGGCCTGGGACGCAGGCATTGCCGGCGCCGCGGCCAGCGCCGAGGAGGCCGCCGTACACATCATCAGCGACCCCGATAGGCCGTACGACGATGAAGACACGGAAAATCCGTACGACGACACCCTCGAACCCGCCTAGGGACAGCGACTTTGACCGCACACCTGGACGACCTGCGCAGCAACATCCATGACGGCCTGAGCACGATCCGCGCCGAACTCGCCGCTCTCGTTGCGATGCGCTCGATCGCTGACGCCCGCCAAGCCCCTCCGGAAGAATGTCGACGCGCTGCGGAGTGGGTGCGCAATGCGTTTCAGGGCGCGGGAATCGGGCATATCGAGCTCATCGAGACCTCTGATGGCAGTAACGCAGTCGTCGGCTATGAGCCGGGACCTGCTGGTACGCCGACGGTTATGCTCTACAGCCATTACGACGTACAGCCTGCCGGGGATGAGAACCTCTGGCACAGCCCACCTTTCGAGCTCACCGAGCGCGATGGGCGTTGGTACGGTCGTGGCGCCGCGGACTGCAAAGGCAACATCGCCATGCATCTACTCGCGCTGCGCGCCCTGAGCAAGCTCCCCGTCGGCATCCGCATTGTGTCCGAAGGCTCCGAGGAGATGGGCGGCGGCGGCCTCGAAGACCTTGTGCGGGAACGTCCGGAACTGTTCGAAGCGGATGTCATCGTCATCGCCGACACCGGAAACTCGGCCATCGGTACGCCGACCGTCACCACCTCCCTGCGCGGGATCGCCAACGTCGTCGTACATCTGGAGACGATGAGCGGCGAGATTCATTCGGGCATGTACGGCGGGCCGGCACCGGACGCGCTGGGCGCGATGGTGCAGCTGCTGTCGACGCTGCGAGATGAGAACGGCGACACCACGGTCGACGGCCTGGATTCCCACCAGGTATGGGATGGAGTGGACTATCCGGAGGCGCAGTTTCGCGCGGATGCAGGCGTGTTGGACGACGTCGATCTGGTCGGCACCGGCTCGGTGGCCGACCGGGTGTGGGCGCGGCCCGCAGCGACCGTGCTCGGCATCGACTGCCCGCCGGTTGTCGGCTCTGCTGCCGCGATCCAGCCACGCGCATCGGCGCGGATCAACCTGCGCGTACCGCCCGGCATGGACCCGCAGACGGCGCAGGATGCGATGAGCACGCACCTGGGGAAGCACGCGCCTTGGGGCGCACGAGTCACCGTCGAGCCCGAAGCAATAGGCTCACCGTTTTCCGCGCATACCGACGGTCCGGCGTACGCGATGCTAGGCGAGGCCATGGAAGCGGCGTACGGGAAGCAGATGGTGACCGCGGGACAAGGCGGGTCGATTCCGTTGTGCAACGTGTTGGCCGACCAGTTCCCGAACGCGGAAATCGCGCTCATTGGTGTGGAGGAGCCGATATGCCGGATCCACGCTCCCAATGAGAGCGTGGATCCGAGCGAGATCGAGAACCTCGCGGTCGCCGAGGCGTTGTTCCTCGAACGACTCGGCGCCTAGACCCCGTCGTCTTCGCCGGGATTGGGTTTTTCGGTGAAGCCCTCCGCGATCTCCCGAAGCCCATCTATCGAGTCGGTCGACGGAATATTCGCGCTACCCTAACGTCTACTGCTCCTGGACCGCTCCCGTCAGCCGATCCAGCAAAATTGGCCGAGGACCAACGGTTGGCTCGCAACTTCAGCGGGCACGGGCGCAGAAGCTCGAAGGCCTACTAGCCGAGTTCGACGGGACGCACAATGCTCAGTGAGCGCACGATTAAAGCCAACGGGATCACCTTCTCCGCCATCGAGGCCGGCGAGGGACCACTGGTCCTGCTACTTCATGGGTTTCCCGACCAGAACCTGTCCTGGGGACCGTTGATCGAGTCGCTCGCGGCAACCGGGTGGCACGCTGTGGCACCCGCGATGCGCGGTTATGCGCCCACCGGACGAGCCCCGGACGGCTGCTACCAGTCGTGGGCGACCGGCAGCGACGCGGTGGCGCTGATCAAAGCGCTCGGTCACGACAACGCCGTACTCGTTGGTCACGACTGGGGCGCCACTGCGGTGTATGCCGCCGCGCGCCAATCCCCGGAGAGCATCAGCAAACTCGTCACCATGTCAGTCCCGCACGGACCGCAGCTCGGCAAGTCGTTCGTCACCAACGGTGACCAGCAACGCCGCAGCTGGTACATGTTCTTCTTCCAACTGGCATTCGCAGAGCCCGCAGTCCAGCATGAGAAGTTCGCTTTCATCGACCGACTCTGGGCCGAGTGGTCACCCGGATACACCGCCCCACCAGAACATCGCGCCGCCCTGAAGCGGATGCTCGCCACCGAGGGCGTCCTCGGGGACACCCTCGCGTACTACCGCCAGACTTTCTCCCCCATGCCCGACCACCCCGAGTGGGCCACTCGGCAGGCCCAGTCGAACGGCCCGATCGCGATCCCGACGCTCTACCTGCACGGCGCCGACGACGGCTGCATCGGGCCCGAGGTCAGCGAAGGCATGGAGGCATCGTTCCCTGCTGGCCTACAGCGAGTCGTGGTACCGAACGCCGGTCACTTCCTGCACCTGGAGCAGCCGGACGTCATCGCCGAGCACGTCCTGGGCTTCCTCAACTCGCGCGAAGCGTCAGGCTGACCTCTCGTAGCGCACCGGTTTTGTAATACGCGGCGTACCGAGCAAAGAGCAGCACCCAGGCGAACTTGGATCGCCTGGGTGCTGCTCTGGTCACGCGCTCGCCGAGGCGCTCTTCCTTGAGCGCTTAGGCGGGCCTACACGCGCTCAACTACCTACAGTCTGAGCCGCACGTTCGGTCTCGAGCTTCTTCATCTCTTCCTCGACGAGCTTCTCGTGGCGCTCTTCGTCCTCGCGCGCCTTCTTCGGACTCCATCGACCGGCCATCACGAATACGAACGGCAGGAACAGCACCTGCGCTCCCACGCAGATCCACCACCAGACCCGCCACTGCTGTGCGGTGTCCGTCGCCGCCTTCGCGACCTTGGCCCCGTTGTCGGCCAGGTACTTCGCGTCTGCAGCGGGGATCGGGTTGGTGCTTAGCTGCTGGAGCCGGGCGACCGCTCCGGCCGGGTCCTTGGCGAGCTTTGCGTCGATGATCTGCTTGACCGCGGCCTGTCCGGCAGCCGCATCGGTCGGGTTCGCTTCTAGCGCCGCGAGTGTGTCAGGCGCAATCGCGCCCGCGGTGGCCACTTGTTCGGGGTACTGCGCAACAATCGCGGAGACCTTGGAGCCTTGGTCGACCAGTACGGCGGTCGCGGGTACCGCGACAATGAACCCGAGCAGCGATACCGTGACGACGATGCGGATGATCCAGCCCCACACTGCCAGCCCGGTGGCTGTTGCCGCGGGGTTGTGCTTCTCGATCGTCTCGGTGAAGCTCGCCATCCACGCGGTGTAGGCCAGCCCACCACCCGCGGAGATGATGACCATGAGCACCGCGAACTGAGAGTACGACGTGCCCGGCTGGACTGCCTTCTCAGCGAAGAAGGCCGCGCCAATGAGGCTGATCAACGCGCCGACGATCATGAAGGGCTTACGGACCCGGAACTTGTCGGATAGGAATCCCGCGGCGACGAGTGCGATCGCGTTGCTGATCCAGTACCAGTTGGCCAGACCGTTCGCCTTCGCGCTGGAGTATCCGAAGATGGTCACGAAATAGATGACGAAGAACCCGACGGCGATGTAGTAGAACATCAGGAAGATGGCGATCGCGAACGCCGAACCGACAATGTCGACGTGCATCATCTGGCGCCAGTGGCCCTGTGCGGCCTTTTCCGTGTCGATGTTCTTTGCCCGCGCCTCGATGAGCGCACGGTCCTCAATACTGACCATTAGCTGATCGCGAAGGCCCGGTGACAGTTCGCGAAGCGTGAAGATCGCGATGATGGCAACGACCAGGCCAATGCCACCACAAAGGTAGAACTGGAACTGCCAGTCCGGGTGCGAGACCAGGGTGTGACTGGAGACCTCGGTGACGACAAGGCTGCCGAGTACAGGACCGAGGGTCCAAAAACCCATAGCCGACGCCCTACCCAACTGCGGCGAGAAGTCTCGGATCAGCGCGGGTGTAGCGACAAGGATGATCCCTTCGACCACGCTGAGAAGCCCGAACAGGACGAAGTACATCCCCGTGTTGGGCGCGTTGGGCAGCCCGAACGCAATGAGTACGCCGGTGATCACGAGGCCACCCGCGACGAGATTCGCCCGGCCCCAACGATCGGCGAGACCGGCAATTAGCGAGGCGAACGCGCCCAGTAGGTTGCCGACCACCGAGACCATCACGAACTCGGTGAACGTCATCCCGAACCCGGTGATGATCTGGGTCGCGACGGCACCGCCGATGTAGAGCTCGTAATACAAAATCACGGTCGTGAGGACCGTGATTGCCAGGTAGTAGTAACGCCGACCGTTGCTCGGATAACTGTGGAGCTGGCGATCCCACAGGGTGCGGATGCCGCGTGCGTCGCTACTCGACTTGGTGGACGAAAGCGACCCATGATGAGGGGCACCTCGCTTTTCGAGGGACACGTCACTGACCCTTATCGGTCCGTCCCCCACCGGGCTAATCGTCTGATCGCTCATATGTGCAACTGACCTTTCCCGTCATACCGATATGGCCTCGCAATGCGCGCAAAGGATTTCCTTAACTCGCTGTAACACCGTCCGCCACTAGTGTGGGATCGGACACGGTGCGATTGTTTTTTGACATTAGCGACCATCGGGGGGTTTAAGCGGTGACGGGATCGGCCACGAAATTGACAGATTCGGCCATAAGTGTCTTGGAGTCTGTCCGCGGCCCGAGCAGCGTCGCACTGATGTACCGGCTGGCGGCACGCCGCGGGATTGACGCGGCTAGTTGTCTGAGGGCCGCAGAGATCGAGGAACGGACACTCCTCGACCCCAATGGTCTGATCACGCTGCAGCAGGAACTCACGTTCATCGCTGAGATGCTCGAGTCAGTCGAGTACCCTCCCGAGTTCGGGCTCGAGGTCGGCTCGCGTTACCGGCTGACGATCTACGGCGTGTGGGGTCTGGCGATCATCTCCAGCGCCACGGTGCGCGAGTCGATCAACGTCGCCAGCCGCTTCATGGACCTGACTTACGCGTGCACGCGGGTCGAGCATCGGGTCGTTGGATCCAAGCTCCTCATCGAGTACGGCGACCTCGACGTACCGGAAAATGTGCGTCAGTTCGTGCTCGCCCGCGATATCGCCGGCGCGCACGTGATCTGGGCCGAGTCGTTCGACCCGGTCCAGATCGACCGCTGCGAGCTGCGCCTGCCCCAGCCGGTCGACACCGCGCCGTACGAACGTATATATGGAATCGTGCCGGAGTTCGATGCACCACACACCCGCTTTACTTTTGACGGTCAATGCCTCGAGGTGCGGTTGCCGTCCGCCAGTCCGCTCACCGCTGAGCAGAGCCTGATGAGATGCCTGGACATGCAGATTCGACTACGTGCGCGTCGCACACTGGCCGGCCGGGTGCGCGAGGAGCTGCTCAAGAGCCATTACAACCAGTCACAAGAACGTGTTGCCGCGGCGCTCAATCTCAGCGTGCGGACGTTACGCCGCCAACTTGCCGACGAGGGCACTAGCTTTCGAGTGGTCGGCGAGGAGGTGCGGATGTCCCAAGCCGAGGAATATCTCGCCGCCGGCCTCTCCGTGCAGCAAGTCTCCCACCGGGTCGGGTACGGCGATCCGTCCAGCTTTATCCGCGCGTTCATCCGGCGAAACGGCGACTCGCCGCGCCGCTGGACTAGGTTGCATGAGGACCGGCATATCAGCGTGTGACGGTCCTTTTGCCCGAAGGTTCGGTATTTGACGACTGCGCCGCAACTAACCCTGGGCCACGACCGGAATGTCGAGTCGGGACGGGTGCGCCGGATCGCAAAAAACTGTCTGCGTCGAGGTTCGGATGTCAGCTGGGCCGCCGAGCTCGGGAATGACACGGGCTCCGAGGTTGCGGCTGAATCGCGGAAAACTGCTGCCCGCGATGTCGAGTCGGATGCGATGTCCCGCGCCGAATGTATGCGCGGCGGCGTGAAGCTCAACGATCAGCTCGGTCGGCTCCTCAGGCACGAGCCAGTCGTCGGTGGTCTCTGACCGATAGCGCGTACGCAGCGCCCCTTCGGCGACGTTGGCGACGAAGCCGCTGGGTTCGACATCGCTCAAGATCACCACCACGTCGGTGTCTTCAGCCGTCGAGGCAAGGTGCACAACCAAGCGGCCAAATCCGGCCATCGTCATCGGCTCCACCAGCGCGTCGGAGGTCCACACCAGGACGTCGTCCCGGGCTTGTCGAGCAGTCTGGTCCTGAATCCCATCAGGGCCAAGCATCGGAGCGGTGAACATTCCCCCGCATGTTGGTACCGGGTCGAGCGGGTCGTGGACATAGCTTCGAGCTGGTCCGTCTGCGGACTCGGCTTGCAGCCGACCGTCCTCGGACAGGTACAGGGTCTGGTTGGTGGACGACGGTGGCCAGTCGGGCGATGAACGCCACCCGTTCTCACCGGTGACGAAGTAGCGCACCGGCTCACCACTGAGCATCGCGCGTGCCGTCGGAAGCGTGACCCGATCCAGGCCGTCCTTAAACCAACGGTCGAACCATCCCTGGATCACCTGCTGCCAGGTCGCCACGCCGCCGCCGGCGGTGGCAACGTACGAGCGCGAGCCCACCTGACCGTTGTAGGTCCCGTAGTGCGCCCACGGGCCCGCGATGAGGCGATGCTGTGCACCGGCCTCGCGCATGCCGTACGCGGTGAGCATGCTGCGCTGCATGAAATCCTGGAACCCGACCACGGAGAGCAGCGGGATCTCCGGCAACGCATCCTGCCGTGACAAAGCAGCGGCGGCGTAGTCGCCGAGCTCGTCGGTCATCCACTCGTGCCACGCAGGCGCGAACTGCGGATCGTCCAGTCCGGGAATCGCTGAAACCGGCAGATGGCGGACCGCGGTACTGAGATCTCCAGCCGATCCGAGGACCCGCTGCATGGCGGCTGCCTTCTGCGTGTCGGAGCGATCGCTGCGTTGGATCGACCCGACTGCCTGTCCGAGCGAGTAGTAGGTCATGAATCCCAGCTCGAACAGTCCGCCGGGACGAACGGTGGTCGCCAGGTCCGCTGCACCGATCATTACCAGCGCCGCCCGCAGGTGCGGAGGTCTGGCCGCGAGTGCGGCGTACCCCGCAATCGCGTGGTAGGACGAGCCGTAGATTCCGACCTGTCCGTCGCACCAGGGCTGAGCCGCCGCCCACTCGACGGTGTCATAACCGTCCGCATACTCCTGACGGGCGAAGTCCATCGTCCCCTCAGAGCCGAACCGTCCGCGAACGTCCTGCATGACGACCGCGTATCCCGCACGTGCCAGCGCTACGGGGTCGGCGACCAGCACGCTGGTCAGAGTCGGGTTGGCCTTGTCGTACGGCGTGCGGTGCAGCAGCGCGGGATACCGAGCGCCGTCGTCGGGGCGGTAGACGTCCGCGACCAGACGCACCCCATCACGCGTGGTCATCGGTACGTCGGTGTCAATTCTCAGGCCACTCACACGCGCCTCCTTGAACTCGGCTTTCATCCGTTGGCGGTAGGGACTGGGTACGACGTCCGGACCAGAGCATTGCGCCTAGTGCAGGACCCGCGCAAGGATGAGTCCGGTCGGAATACTCACCAGCATTACGACGATGACGAACCAGTAGAGGTACCGAAGCCACCTGAGGCCAGTGGTACCGCGCACACCCAGCATGAAGTAGACAAGCGCGATGATGAGCGCAACTCCGCCGCCATCGACCAACCACGTCGTCTCGCGCACCGTGCCGATCAGCACGCCCGCGTTGCCCAGATTGAACACGACCACTTCGACGACCGTCACCGGCCACCGCGGCGTACGTTCCCCGAGCACCGCTTGCCCGACACCGAGGCAGAGCTGCGCGACACCAACTACGAGAACGAGATACGCGACGGCCCACGCGGCGTGCCGGGTCGGCGACGGTGCCGCGGCCGCAGAGAGCAGGCCACCGGCGAGGATGCCCAGCACACCGACCACGAGAATCGGGATTGAGGTTGTCCATCGATGCGCGGGTATCTCGGCGGGGGTCACACAAGCAAGCCTATGAGGCTGGAGTGCACCGGGGGTCACCCGTGTACGGCGCCGTTGATCACGTCGGCGAATCGCCTCGCGCGCCGGCGACCGAAGTCCGGCACATCGGAGATCAAAACCCATGATCGATCGATAAACGTCAGTTTGAGCCGGCCGAACGACAGTCCCCTGGTCTTGACCTCGGCTCGCGCGATCACCTGACGAGGGCAGGACCAGGCGACCTCGGTGATCCGGTCATGCAGTATCTCGCTGCCATAGCGCGCAAATCGGCGATCGGTCAGCACCGTCGGAAACGTGACCGACGCGGGCAGGAGCTTCCCCGGCTTGTGAGTGGCCCGTTGATGCGCCATCAGATACGAGTATGCCGTCGACCCCTCCGGCGCGCTGTGCGTCCGCCCGTGCCATAGACGCAACCACAGCTGGTGCGGCCAGCTGGCGAAGAAGACTCCGTCGATCGCCTTCGCGAAGGCACCCCGGTTGTCCTTCCCCCTGCGAACCGTCCAGTTGGGGTCGCCGCCCGTGATGCCGAACGCCAGAATCGGCTCGCCCGGCCGAAGATACGGCGCGATCTTCGTGCCCCATCCAGCCGTGTCGTCCTCGCGTACGTCCGCCATCTGCCCACCTCATCTCGCTACCTTCATGCATCTGCGTACGCCCCTTTGTGCCGGCGCCGCTGCGCAACATACTTGAAGCACAACTCCCTCAGCTACGAGGCAGCCGATGGTCCACTCGTTCCGCGCAGCAGCAGATTCGGCTACCGATTGCGCGACCGCGATCGTCACTCGCGCCGACAGGCGCTAGGTTGGGTCAAATCGTTCGTCCGGGCAAGAAACCGCGAAGACGTTAAAGGGGAATAGTTACATGAAGACACCGATGACTGAAATGCTCAACATCGAGGTTCCACTGGCCGCGTTCAGCCACTGTCGAGATGTCGTCGCTGCCGTGACTAACGCGGGCGGGATCGGCGTACTCGGCGCCACCACCTTCACCCCCGACCAGCTCGAGCTCGAGCTGCGATGGCTCGACGAGCACACCGGCGGTCGGCCCTACGGCGTCGACCTGCTTGCCCCGGCGAAGTTGGCCCTCAAGGACGAGACACCGCAAGAGCTCCTCGACCTGGTGCCTGCCCAGCATGTCGCGTTTGTGCAGGACATGCTGCGTAAGTACGGCGTACTGGGGAGCAACGAGGACTACACACTCGTGCCCAGGCAGCCGTCGGTCGCACCCGACCAGGTCAGTGCCGCGCTCGAGGTCACCTTCAAACACCCCATCAAGCTCATCGCCAATGCCCTCGGCGTACCGCCGCAGGAGATGATCGACCTCGGTAAGCAGCACGGCGTCCCCGTTGCCGCGCTGGTCGGGAAGGTCAGCCACGCCATGAAGCAGCAGGAACGCGGCGTGGACCTGATCGTCGCGCAGGGCTACGAAGCGGGCGGGCACACCGGCGAGATCGCGACCATGGTGCTGACACCCGAGGTCGTCGACGCGGTCAGCCCCACGCCCGTACTGGCCGCCGGCGGGATCGCGACCGGCCGGCAGCTCGCAGCCGCCCTGGCGCTCGGGGCCGCCGGGGCCTGGACGGGATCGGTCTGGCTAACCACCGATGAGGCCGAGACCGACCCAGTCGTCAAGCAGAAGTTCCTGGACGCCGGATCCTCGGACACCGAACGCTCCCGCGCGCGGACCGGAAAGCCTGCGCGGCAGCTGATCACGGCGTACCACGAGGCATGGGCCAGCAACGATAATCTCGAGCCATTGCCGATGCCGCTGCAAGGCGTGCTCGTCGACCAGGCCTGGCAACGCATCACCGCCGCGTCCATGAAGGGTGTACCCGGCGCCGCAGAGCTCGACTCCTACTACGTCGGGCAGGTTGTCGGCCTCATGCGACAGGCGCAACCGGCCCGCGAAGTCGTGCGCAACTTCATGGATGGACTCGTCGAGGCGTACTCCGGTCTGCAGCAGCAGCTCGAGGACTAGCCCTTCAAAAAGTCTGAGCAGTAGGGGGTTGATCCCGTCGGGCTGTTCCAGGTTGGGCATGCGCGCCGCGATCGTTTAGCACAGACGTATACGACGACGCCGATGTTGACTACGGTCGATGTACGCCGCGACGCAAAGGAGAGCCCCGTCTTGAAGATCGATCTGCTCGTCACGAACGCCAACATCCTCACCATGGACGACAACCAGCCAACCGCGTCGAGTGTCGGCGTGCTCGGTGGCCGGATAGTGGCGGTCGGGGACGAGGCCGCGGGGCTCACCGCAAGGCGCACGGTCGATCTCGCCGGTCGCACCTTAGTCCCGGGCTTTCATGACGCACACAACCACATGGTCTTCTACGGCATGTCCCTCGACGAGCTCGACCTGAGTACGCCACCCATCAACAGTCTCGAGGAGATCTATGACGCGATCGCGGCTCGCGTCGCCGAGGTACCCGCGGGTTCGTGGGTCATCGGTTTCGGGTACGACCAGAACAAGCTCGGCGGGAAGCATCCGAGCCGCGACGTACTGGATCGGATCGCGCCCGATCACCTGGTCTGGTTGAAGCACACGTCCGGGCACATGTGCGTGGTTAACAGCAAGGTCCTCGACTTGGTCGACCTCGACGCGGCGCCGCCCGGCGGCGCGATCGTGCGCGACTCGGCTGGCGTACCAACCGGGCTCCTGCAGGAGCAAGCGCAAGGATTGGTGCGAAGCCTGGTATTTCCCTATTCTCACGCCACCCTCGTCAGTGCTATCACTCGCGCATCGAAGGAGTACGCGGCCCAGGGACTCGTCGGCGTACACGAGGCCGGCATCGGCGGCGGCTGGATCGGTAACAGCACCGTCGAGCTTGCGGCGTACCAGGCAGCCCGAGACAGCGGCGCCTTGATGCAACGCACGACACTCATGGTCGTCTCGGATTCGCTCCATCGCCTGGACCGTAATGCCGAGGACGGTCCGGCGTACGGGCTGGAGCTCGGGATTCGGACCGGCCTTGGTGACGACCGGCTGCGGATCGGCGCAATGAAGGTCTTTTCGGACGGTTCCCTGATTGGCCACACGGCAGCGATGTGCAACGACTTCAGCAACGACCCGGGCAACTCGGGCTTCTTGCAAGCCGAAGTCGACCAAATGCGCTCGGTGATCACCGGTGCGCACCTCGCTGGCTGGCAGGTCGCAACGCATGCGATCGGCGACAAGGCGGTGGGCACGGTATTGGATATCTACGAAGAGGTGCTGTCGAGGTATCCTCGCGCGAATCATCGGCACCGGATCGAACACACCGGAGTCTGCCCGCCTGCCGACGTCGCGCGGATCGCCCGCCTGGGCGTGATTCCCGTGCCGCAGGGCCGTTTTATTGAAGAGCTCGGCGACGGGATGGCGGAGGCGCTAGGGCCCGAACGCACCGAATGGTGCTATCGGTTCAAGAGCTTCCTCGATGCCGGGATCACCGTGCCGGGTAGTTCGGACCGGCCGATGGTGCTCGGCTCACCGTTGCTCGGGATGCAGTCGATGGTCACCCGACGTACCCACGCGGGCTCGGTGTTCGGTGCGGCAGAGCGGGTTTCGGCCCTCGAAGCGCTGCGGTGCTACACGATGGGATCGGCCTTCGCGGCGTTCCGGGAAGAGTCGATGGGCAGCATCACGCCGGGCAAGCTCGCCGATTTCGCCGTGCTGGCGGACGACCCGACCACGATCGATCCGGAAGGCATCGGGTCGATCGACGTACTCGCGACCGTCATCAATGGCGACACCGTCTACGGCAGTCTCTAACCCGACCCGCGTGTTCGGCGCTAGCTCATCGCCTTGATGGATGCCCGGAACTGGTCGACCATCCACGCCATCTCGTCGTCGGTCATCACGAAGGGCGGAGAAACTTGCAGAGCACTCCCGTCACCGATCTTGCGGGTGATCACGCCGCGGTCGAGCAGGTCCTTTTCTACGCGGGCACCAAGCTGCGGAGAGCTCAGTACGACGCCACCGATCAGCCCGACGCCAGAACGGATCTGTACGACGTCCGGATGGTCCTCGAGGCCGTTTAGCGCGTCGGCGAGTGGCTGTTCGAGGTCGACGACCCGCTGCAACAGACCGTCGTTCTCGAGAATGTCCAGGTTGGCCATCGCCGCAGCGCAGCATGTCGCGTGACCCGAGTAGGTCATCCCGTGCTTAAACGCGATCTCGCTTCCGTCGTCCCAGAACGGCGCCCCGACCTTGGGCGAGATGATGACCCCGCCGAGCGGGAGGTACCCGGAGGTGACCCCTTTGGCAAAGGTGATCATGTCGGGATCGAGACCGAAGCGCTCGGATGCGAACCACGTACCGGTGCGCCCGAAACCGGTGATGACCTCGTCAGCCACGAAGAGAATGTCGTGCTGACGACACAGCTCGCGCACCTTGGTCAAGTACTCCTCGCCCGGGAAGATCGCGCCGCCGGCTCCAATGACGGGCTCGCAGAAGAACGCGGCGATGAGCTCCGGCCCGGTATTCGCGAAGACTTTCTCTACCTCGGACCAGTCGGTGGCCGAGGCCCGGATGATGTCGGGATCGAGGTCGCCGTACCCCGCTCTGTTGCCCTCCATCCAGCCGAGCGCGGTGCCGAATCCGTGCAGACCGTGGTAGGCGTTCTCCCGGGAGACGATGATCCGCTTCTCGGGACGATCGATCGCGGTGAAATAGCGCCGGGCGAGCTTGGCCGCCGTGTCGATCGCGTCGCTGCCGCCAGAGACCAGGAACACCGACGCGTCCGGGCCCATCGGCGCGAGGCCGACGATCCGCTCGCATAGCTCCTTGGCTGGCTGGTTTGCGAAAGCCCCGAACGCATGAAACGTCTCGAGCTCGTTCATCTGCTTGCTCACGGCTTCGGTGACCGACCGCTGACCGTGACCGATGTTTGCATACCAGAGGCCGGCGGTCGCATCGAACAGCTTCGTGCCGCTATCGGTCCATACATTCGAACCCTCGCCGCGGACCAGAACGATCTCGGAGTTCTTCACGTCGGACATCAGGGCCTGCGGGTGCCAAAACTTCGTCGTCATGCACCCACTCTCGCACGATAGGGGCTCGAATCGGACGGCCTCGTCGATACAAAGCGACCGATCGCGGGGATTACGTGACGGACGGCGGGGACTGAGCGACGGATCGCGGGGATTACGTGGCGGATCGCGAGGTGATGGCGAACTGGGTGCGGTAGAGCTCGGCGTACCGGCCCTCGGCGACGATCAGCTCCTCGTGGGTGCCGCGTTCGACGATCCGTCCCGCCTCAACGACCAGAATCTGATCGGCGGCCCGGATCGTGGACAGTCGGTGCGCGATCACGATGGCCGTGCGGTCGGCGAGTACGTCGTCCAACGCGGCCTGTACGGCGGCCTCCGACGTACTGTCCAGGTGCGCCGTCGCCTCGTCAAGAATCACCACCCGCTGCTGGGCGAGCAGCAGCCGGGCGATCGTGAGCCGTTGACGCTCACCGCCGGAAAGTCGGTAGCCACGGTCGCCGACCACCGTGGCCAGCCCGTCCGGCAACTCCTCGACGACTCGGTCGAGGCGAGCGCGGCGCAGCGACTCCCACAGCATGTCGTCGGTCGCCTTGGGCTGCGCGATCAGCAGGTTGGCGCGGACGGTGTCGTGGAAGAGGTGCCCGTCCTGGGTGACCATGCCCACCGTACGACGCACCGATTCGGACGTCAGGTCGCGGACGTCGATCCCCGAGAGCTTGATCGAACCGGCGTCGACGTCGTACAGCCGCGGCAGCAACTGAGCGATGGTGGACTTACCGGCGCCCGACGTACCGACCAGCGCAATCACCTGGCCGGGACGCGCCTCGAACGAAATGTCGTGCAGGACCTCGACACCGCCGCGATGATCGAGCGTCGCCACCTCTTCTAACGATGCGAGGGAGACTCGATCTGCTGCGGGATATGCAAAGTGCACATCGCTCACCTGGACCGACACCGGACCGGAAGGCACTTCGCGAGCGTCCGGCTTGTCCTTGATCAACGGTTCGAGATCGAGTACTTCGAAGACCCTCTCGAAGCTGACGAGCGCGCCCATCACGTCGACCCGCGCGCTAGCCAGTGCCGTGAGGGGTGCGTAGAGGCGCGTGAGTAGTAGCGCGAGTGTGACGACGGCGCCCGGCGCAAGACCGCCGGTCAGCGCGAGGTAGCCGCCAAGCCCGTAAACCAGCGCGAGCGCCAGTGCGGAGACCAAGGTCAGCGCCGTCAGGAAGATCGACTGCAACATTGCCGAACGTACGCCGACATCGCGCACTCGGTCGGCCCGCTGCGCGAACCACGTCGATTCCTGGCCGGGCTCGCCGTACAGCTTGACGAGGGTGGCGCCTGAGGCCGAGAAACGCTCGGTCATCTGGGTACCCATGGCCGCGTTGTAGTCGGCCGCTTCGCGTTGGAGACTGGCAAGTTTGGCGCCGATCCGCTTGGCCGGTAGGACGAAGATCGGCAGCAACACAATCGCGATGACAGTGACCAGCCACGACGTCGCGAGCATAACGACCAAGGCAAGAACCAAGGTAACGACGTTGCTTACGACGCCGGACAGCGTGCTGCTGAATGCCCGCTGCGCGCCAATGACGTCATTGTTGAGCCGGCTGACCAGGGCGCCGGTGCGGGTGCGGGTGAAGAACGCGATCGGCATCCGCTGCACATGGTCGAACACCGTCGTACGTAGCCGGAAGATGAGGCCCTCGCCGATCGTCGATGACAGCCAGCGGGTGACAATTCCGATCGCCGCCTCGGCCATCGCGATGATGGCGATGAGTACGGCGAGGCTAATGACCACGCCGACGTTCTCGTGTCCGGCGATCGCGTCGATGATCCGGCCGGCCAAGACCGGGGTGGCGACGGTGAGTACCGCCATCACGATGCTCAGCAAGACGAAGCCCAACAGCCGTTTGCGAAGCGGGCGGGAGAACTCCACGATCCGCCGCAGAATCCCCCTCGATATGGTGCGCTTGGAACTGTCCGCGCTCATCGCCGAATGCAGCGACATCCACGCAGTGGTTTCCATACTCATGTGACTGGTCCGATCCTCAACTGTTCTCGTCGCCACGGGGTGCCATCGCGAGTCGGTTTATGACGGTACGGCCTAAAGCCCACTTCATGCCAAGGGCGTCTGAGCCCGGGTACGCCGTGGGAGCGGACTTGCGCGGATGCTTCCGTAAGTACTTGCCGTGCAACCGGACTTCCGTGGAAGCTGGCCATGCGAGGCGCGGATCACATCCGAGGCGATTTACTTGCCCGTAACAGCAATGGCCGCTTCCGGAAACCTCCGAAATACACACTCCTTTTCGAACGTCGCATCGGCGTACGAAACGAGGAGGACGGTAGATGGAGCTGACCGCAGGCAACATATGGGTAATGGTGGCGTCGGCGTTCGTGCTGCTCATGACGCCCGGGGTGGCATTCTTCTACGGCGGAATGACGCGCGCGAAATCCACCCTCAACATGATGATGATGAGCTTCGTGGCGATGGGCATCGTGGGCGTCGTGTGGGTGCTCTGGGGCTACTCCATGAGTACTGGGAACGGTGTGGCGCAGCTGTTCGGCAACCCTGGCAACTCGTTGGGCATGAGCAACATCATCGGCACCGACAAGCTCTTCACCGCCGGCTACGGCGCGACCTTTGCGATCATCACAGTCGCGCTGATCAGCGGCGCTATCGCCGACCGCGCGAAGTTCACCGCATGGTGCATCTTCGTGCCGATCTGGGTGACGGTCGTCTACTGTCCGCTGGCCTACATGGTCTGGGGCGGCGGGCTGCTCAGCGCGAACGGCGCGATCGGCAAGGCCGTCGGGACCGCGATTGACTTCGCCGGCGGTACCGTCGTGCACATCAACGCGGGCATGGCAGGCCTGGTCCTCGCGCTTATTATCGGCAGGCGGCGCGGGTTTGGCACTGACCCGAACCACCGCCCGCACAATGTCCCCTACGCGATGCTCGGGGCGGCGCTGCTGTGGTTCGGCTGGTTCGGCTTCAACGCTGGCGCCGCGACCAGCGACGCGCAGGGGGGCTTGATCTGGATCAACACGATGGTCGCCCCCGGCGCCGCGATGCTCGCCTGGATCATCGTCGAGCGGATCCGGGACGGGCGGCCCACCTCCCTCGGCGCGGTCTCCGGGGTGGTCGCCGGTCTGGTCGCCATCACGCCGGCCTGCGCCAACGTCAGCCCGCTCGGCGCCATCGCTATCGGCATACTGTCCGGAGCCGGGTCGTGCGTCGCGGTCGGCTGGAAGTTCAAGCTCGGGTACGACGACTCCCTCGACGTGGTCGGCGTACACCTCGTGTCCGGCGTGATCGGCACGGTGGCGATCGGCTTCTTCGCGCTGCAGGAGAAAGGCGCGGGTGGCGGCCTCTTCTACGGCGGCGGCTTCGCGCAGCTGGGGACACAGTTTGTGGCCTGCCTCTTCTCGATCGTGTTCAGCGGCGTACTGACCTTCATCATCGGGTTCGCGATCCACAAGACCATCGGGTTCCGAGTGTCGACCGAGGACGAGGAGCGCGGCGTGGACCTGTCTCAGCATGCCGAGACGGCCTACGTCTTCACCGGCGTCAATACCGGCGGCCGGTTCGACAGCCATCACTCGCTGGTACACAAGCCTCAACAGGTCAAGGAGTCGGCGTCCGTCTAGTTACCCAGGCGGCCGAACGGCCGGTGCGTGCGGGCTGTGGTGGGCCGCCGCGCCGGCCGTCTGCTGTTGTACGGCGCCTGCTCAGGACAGGTGATGCACCTCTTGCAGCCCATAAACCGGCGTTGGCAGTCCCTCAAACCGCGCTTTTAACTGCAGCGCGAGGTAGAGCGAGTAATAGCGCGACTGATGGAGGTTGCCACCGTGCAACCACAGCGCTTTCTGCTGGGTGGGTTTCCACATGTTGCGCTGCTCGCCTTCCCACGGACCGGGGTCCTTGATCGTGTCCGAGCCGAGGCCCCAGACCTTGCCGATCTTGTCGGCAACCTCCTGCGAGATCAGCTCCGCGGCGAGCCCGTTCATCGACTGGTAGCCGGTCGCGTAGACGACCAGATCGGCCTCGAGCTCAAGCCCATCGGACAGTACGACGGAATGCTCCGTGAGCCGTTCGACCGCCACGTTGCTGACCAGCTTGATATCGCCGTTTGCCACGAGATCCGCCGCGCCGACGTCGATGTAGTAGCCGGAGCCGCGGCGTAGGTACTTCATGAACAGGCCTGACCCGTCTTCCCCGAAGTCCAGCATGAACCCGGCCTTCTCAAGCCGGTCGTAATAGTCCTGGTCGCGTTCGCGGATCGCGTCGTACACCGGAATCTGTGACTGGTGCATGATTCGGTAAGGCAGCGAGGCGAAGATTGTGTCGGCCTTGTGGGTCGTCACTCCCGCGGCAACTGCTCGCTCGGAGTAGAGGTCTCCGAGGGCGAGGTCCATCAGCGAGTCCGAACGCACGATATGCGTCGAGGATCGCTGGATCATGGTGACGTCGACGTCGTGCTCCCACAGCGCCGCGCACACGTCGTGCGCGGAGTTGTTGGAACCGATCACGACCGCTTTCTTGCCTTCATAGCCATCCGGGCCCGGATGTTGCGACGAGTGGTGCTGATCGCCCTTGAATTTGTCCATGCCTGGGAACTCGGGCAGGTTGGGCTTCCCGGAGACGCCGAGCGCAAGCACCAGTTGCTTAGGACGCAAGGCGATTTCCTCGCCGTCGCGCTCGACGTTGACGAGCCACTCACCGGCCACCTCGTCGTACTGGGCGCTCGTGCACGTCGTACCGCCCCAGTAGTTGAGCTCCATGACCTTCGTGTACATCTCCAGCCAGTCGCCGATCTTGTCCTTGGGCGAAAAGACCGGCCAGTTCTTCGGGAAGTCGATATAGGGCAAGTGGTCGTACCAAACCGGATCATGCAGCGACAGCGACTTGTAGCGGCGGCGCCACGAGTCGCCCGGACGCGCGTTGCGTTCGACGATGATCGTTGGTACGCCGAGCTGCCGCATCCTCGCACCTAAGGCGATCCCACCCTGTCCCCCGCCGACAATGACGCAGTAGGGCTGCACTTTGTACCCGAGCTCCGCGGCTTCTTGCTCACGCTTCTCCAGCCACGTCGTGCGTTGCTTATTAGCCCCATGCTCGGCGCCTTTGGGTCGACGGTCGAACGCTGGCTCCTCGTAGCCCTTGAGCTCGTCCAGCGTGGTCAGTAGCGTGAAGCAGCCGCCGCCCTGCAGGCGAACATGCCCGCTGCCACGGCCAACCTCGGTTTCGAAGGTGATCCAACCTTCGAGGACGCCGCCCGCCTCTGCCGCCGGCTCGCTCTGATCGAAGTTGTGCGGCTTGATGTGCGCGAGCTGGGCATCGAGCATGTCCTTGATCTCGCCGGGACCCTCCATCGTCTTGATGTTCCAGGTGAAGGAAACCAGGTCTCGCCAGTAGCTCTCGGAGAGAAACAGCTCCGATGCCCCGGTGGTGTCGGCGGCGACCAACGCGTTTTCGAACTTCCGCAGCCACGCAGCTACCTGGTCGCTGGCCGTCGTACCGGATTCGGTGTGCTCTGCAGTCTGGGTCATTGCCCCTCCAAGCCGTACGGGATTCACCACAACTACTCCGGCGGCGCCTCGCCACGGATGGGCGAGGCAGCCACCGGGGTCGTATGAGCCGATCCAAACCGAGCCCGCAGGTTTGGTCAATAGGCAATCTGAACGCCGACCAGGGAATTGCAGTCCAAGGGTGAAAGCGTCTTACGCAGTGGCCCTCGTCGCCACCGAGTAAGCGCCTGCGTCGATGTCCTCGATGAGGGTCGGGCCGATGGGCGTCCAGCCGAGGAGTTCCCGGGTCACCAGACTCGTCGCCACCGCGTCCATCGGGAAGAACCCTCCGATCCATCCGAAGTGATCCTGGGCGCTGTCGAGCGGGATCGACCGGACCGGCAGGTCGAAGGCACGGCCGATCGCCTCGGCGATGTCGCGGGTCGGCACACCGGACTCGGCGACGGAATGCAGAATCGCCCCCGCCGGGGCCTTCTCTAGCCCAAGTGCGACGAGCCGCGCTGCGTCGGAGCGGTGCACGGCCGGCCACTGGTTGGTCCCGTCACCGGGGTAGCCCGAGACACCTTTCTCCCGGGCGACCGCTGCGATGGCGGCGATGAACCGGTGATCGCCCTTTCCATGCACGGTCGGCGCAAACCGCAGACTCACGGTGTGTACGCCACGATCGACGAATTCGAGGGCGAGGTTTTCGCCGCCCCCGCGTGCCGTTTCTGGGCCGTGGAACGCGACAGGTCACTCTCCGTCGCCGGCCTGCCCTCGCTAAGCGCGACGACGCCCGAGGCGAGCAGGAACGGACGATTGGTCCCCGCGAGCGCGTCGCCAATGGTCTGGACCGCGGCTCGCTCCGCGGCGTTTGAGACGGTCGGGTTGGAAAAACATGCGTGAGGCTGATCTCCTTCAGCCCGACATCATTGCCTCTGCGCTTCACGTGGCGGCGATGTTTTTCCCGGACGAAAGCCGGACGAACTCACGCGTGCGACAGTCCGTGATCGAACAGAGCCCTGCCCTCCGAGAGCGTGAATCACACAAGCTGTCGGGCCTCGCCGAGACGATCGCCGCGGCGCTGCACGGGCGAGGCGTCGAGGAGCCAGCGGCTACCCTCGCGGCGGAGTCCGGCATCACCTCGGACGTACCTGGCGAGCTGCTTAACTTGACCGGAATGGCCGCCGGGGCACCGAAGGCGCGGTGACCGCGACAGCCTGACCGCACATCGTCGCTGGCCACTGCGGCATCGGCCCGAATGACGCGTACGGCGGTCAGTCGAACTGGAAAGACCGCTTCGACATGCCGTACCAGTAGCCCTCAATGGCGCTGTGGCCATTGAGCTTCGACTCTGACGCGGCACCGAGGCTCACGAACAGCGGCGCGAAGTGCTCGGTCCGCGGATGCGCCAGTCGCGCGGCCGGGGCGACGTCCAGGAAGTTAAGGGCCGAGTCGACGTCCATCCGACCGATCACCTCATCGGCCCAGTGGTCGAACTCCTTGGTCCAGCCTTCGGCCCAGCCGGTCGTATCGCCGAACCGCGCACGCTGCAGGTTGTGCGTCGTAAAGCCCGATCCGATGATCAACACACCTTCTTCGCGCAGCGGCGCGAGCGCGCGACCCACATCGAAGAGCTCCTGGGGGTCGAGGGAGGGCATCGAGACCTGCAGGACGGGTATGTCGGCGTTAGGGAACATCTCGACCAGCGGCACGTACGCGCCGTGGTCAAGACCGCGTTCGGGATCCTGATGTACGCCGTGGCCCGGTCGGCTCAGGAGCTTGGACACCCTGGCAGCGAGCGCAGGCGCACCCGGGGCCGGGTACTTGACGTCGTAATAATGCTGCGGAAATCCCGAGAAGTCGTACGTCAGCGGCACCGTCTCGGTCGCGCCGATGGTCAGCGGTGCGGACTCCCAGTGCGCAGATACCACAAGGATCGCCGACGGGCGGGCGAAGTCGGTACCCCAGGCGGCGAGCTCTTCGGCCCAGACCGTGTCGTCCGCGAGCGGCGGTGCGCCGTGGGACAGATAGAGGACGGGGGGCAAGATTTCGCTACTGGTCATGACGATGATGCTACGCGACTTTTAGTTGATTGTTCAAATAATTAGAGCTCCAAACTTGCGGCGGCTAGCCGGACAGCTCCATCGCCGCGGCGAACGCCGTGAGCTCACGGCGCAGGTCGCTGCCGGACGGCTGGTAGGCGAGCTCGGTCACGCCGCGTTCGGCGAGTCGCGCCACCCGCTTGCGAACCTCGTCCGGCGTGCCGGTCAGGGTCAGCTTCGGCGTCCGGTTGGCGCTCGCGGTCATGACCGACTCGTCGATCGCGTTGGTGCGCATCATGTGGCCCTCATGGATAGCCAGATGCCGCTCTGGTTGCGGGACCCGTTCGGCCGCGCGACGCCACTCCGCACCCCCGGGCAGCTGGTCCACCGCCTCGCCGCCATGCTCGTACGCATAGTGGTAGTTGACCATCAGACCGCCGCCGTACGCGTCGACGGCGCGAGCGGAGTCCACGGACTCGCCGTCGTCAAGGACGGTGCCGTTGGCGAGCATGGCCCGCCAGGTCAGCGAGTCCGGAACCGGCGCGGTGGGCTTGCCGAAGACACCATCACCGAGCTCGGCGGCCACGGCCAGACCCTTCGCTCCCTCACCCGCGATCAGGATCGGCACATCGACCGGACGGGGGGCGGCCGAGTGCGCGTCATGCAGCATCCGGATAGTTTTGCCCTCCCACCGGGCGTCCTCACCGCGCAGCAGCGCACGCAGGACCCGGACGTATTCGGCCACGTCTGCCCATTTCATGCTGCGTTGCCCGAAGACCATCCGGCCGGTGAACCCCGTCCCTACGGCGACGACCGTGCGACCGGGCGCATATGCCTCAAGGCCGGCGATCGCCGCGGCGTTGGTCATCGGGTGGCGCATACTCGGCACGAGTACGCCGGGACCGAGTCCGATCGTGCTGGTCCGATGCGCGGCCAGTCCGAGAATCATCCATACATCTGGATATAGACCGGGTGAGTCATAGCACCAGGCGCGCTTGTAGCCGAGTTGCTCGGCCAGCGCGATGTGATCGGGTGTATCGAGCGATGTCGCAAACGCGCAGGAGATGTCCATGAGACTCCATTTTTAGGGAAGACCAGCGTGCGGTACGTCGACTGTAGCTACCTCGATCGCGGCATCGCTAGCGCGGCCGGCGATGGCCTCGCGGGAGTCCGGGGCAGTCATGATGAACAAATCCCGCCCAGCGGCGCCGCCGAGCATGCACGCAAATGTCTTTTCGCTGGTCTCGATATGGTCGGTGATGTCACCGCCTTCGATCACTCGCACACAGCTCGCCTCGCCCGGGTTGGCCACCCAGATCCCGCCGTCCGCGTCGAGGCAGATCCCATCCGGGGCGACCGAATGCTTAGCGAGGTCGGCCCAGACTCGGCGGTTCGAAAGATCACCACTACTCGATACGTCGTACGCCGTGAGCCGCCGACCGTAGGTCTCGGCCAGGATCAGAGTGCGTCCGTCGGGCGTGATCACCGAACCGTTGGGAAACTTCAAGCCGTCCGCGGCAACCGAGACGCTGCCGTCGGGATCCACCCTGGCCATGACGGTCCCCGGCACCCCCGGTTCGCCGAACAGCGCCTCGCGACCGAACTGCTGCTTCAGGACGTCAAGGTCGCAACCGAAGTTTCCGACGTACGCGCGTCCGTGCGCATCAACGACCATATCGTTGCCGTACGACGGGAAGACACCCGTCAGGTCGGCGTACGGGGCCAGCGCCGTGCCGTCCCAGGCGACAAGTGCACGGTTCTTGCGCGCGACGATGAGCAGCCGCCCATCCGGCAGTCGCCCAAGGCCGGCCGGCTCGCCGGGGACTTCGACGATCCGTTCATCGGTGCCGTCGAGGTCGATCGCGTGGACGGCGCCGTCGTAGAAGTCGCTGTACCAAAGCCGGTCGTCGTACCACCGTGGGCACTCGCCGAAGTGCAGGCCTGTGCGCAGGATCCGGGTCGTTGCGGTCAAAGTGACACCAATCTGTAGTTATGCGCGGGCGAAGCGGGCTTCACTACGCGCCTTTGCCTTGGCGCGCTCTTGGGCGCGGTCCTTGGGCACGGTTGTCGCGACGAGCGAGTCGAGCAGCCGCTGCGTGGCGGCCGCGATCTCGGCGGCCGCCGCGTCGTACGCGGCGGCGTTGGCCTGGGACGGCTTCGCGGATCCGCCGATTTTGCGAACATATTGCAGCGCGGCCGCCTGGACCTCGTCTTTGGTGGCGGGCGGTTCGAAATTGTGAAGGGTTCGAATGTTGCGACACATAGCACCGACCCTAGGCCTCCGAACACCGAAGTCGCCACCACCGGCGATCCGCTGGACGTGCAATGCGAGCGGGCGGGCGGCGACCGCTATCTGCGGTCTGCTGAAATGGGCGCATGACCTCCGAGCGTCCGCCATTGCTGGCCGCGAAAGACTACGACGCACCCTCGCTGTTTAAGCCGGCCAACCTGTTGCGCGAAGCCCGCCGTCAGAACGACCTGCCGGACATCCCCGTGCCACGCGTCGGACTGCTCGACCCCGATGGCGATATCGTCCGCTATCTGGCGGCAAGCGGCCGGGGGCATCGCCACCCCGGATGGGCCTGCTATCACACCACCATGTGGACCGTCGATCTCGACGGCATCGAGGTCGGCGTTGTAGGGATGGCCGTGGGCGCACCGTTTGCGGTGCTGGTCGCGGAGCAGCTCGCCGCCTCTGGCGCCGATTTGGTCATCAGTATCACCTCCGCTGGCCAGATCAGCGACCTCCCACACACTCCGTGTTTCGTCCTCATCGAGAAGGCTCTCCGCGATGAGGGAACTAGCCTGCACTATTTACCACCCGGACGTTGGAGCCGGCTCGACTCCGACTTGCAGCAGCAGCTCACCGGCGCCTTCGGACATCTTGCAGAACCGATGCTCACGGGCGCCTCGTGGACCACCGACGCACCATACCGAGAGACCGCCCTCGCCATCGACGCGGCCGGCGCAGCGAACATCGCGTGCGTCGAGATGGAAGCCGCCGCGCTCTACGCCTACGCGACCGCTCGCGGACGTCGGGTGGTGTGCCTGGCGCATGTCACCAACACCATGGCAACGACTGGTGACGACTTCGAGAAGGGCGCGGATAACGGCGTACATAACGCGCTGGCGGTCGCTCGCGCCGTCGCTGACGCGGCGAGTCGAGGCGGCATGGGCTGAGCGACAGTTCAGCTCATCAGGCGCGCGGGGTCTTTCGGCACTACCGGCGCGACCGTCCTCCCGTCACGCTGGATACCTGACCAACGGTCGGGGTCTGCCCCGGTCGGGGTGGATGCCGTCCGCTCCGATGATGGGCTAATCCGAATCAGACTCTCCATCGAAAGGAAACAGCCGTGACCCACGAACGACTGCCGATTGTCGTCGGCCTCGACGGCTCGCCCGAGGCGGGCACCGCATTGGACTGGGCGCTATCGGAGGCTCAGTCACGCGCGTTGCCGTTGCGCGTCGTCTGTGCACTCGACCCGTACCGGACCTTCGTCGCGGTCCAAACAGATGGCCCCATGCTAGTTCCAGGACAGGAGCACGCGCGCGGCGTCGCCACCAAGATGCTCGCGACCGCGGCCGAGCATGCGGCGGCCGTCGCACCTGAGGTCACGGTCACTACGCATCTTTATGATGACGACGACGATGCCGCCGAGATCTTGCTTGATGAGTCCGCACAGGCATCCACCATCGTTCTGGGTTCCCGCCGTCTCGGTGCGCTTGGTTCGGTTGCGCTGGGCTCGGTCGGTACAGCCGTATCGGCGCGAGCGTCCTGCCCTGTCGTAGTCCTGCGCGGGCCGGCCGGCATGGTCGAGGAACATGCTCGCGTGGTCGTCGGCGTCGACGCACGAGAGCCCTCAGAAGCCGCTCTTGCCTTCGCATTCGACTTCGCCAGCCGGCGATC
>CAJDTT010000039.1_pt1 | contig 35733 bp, 32 predicted proteins | sample 7389841 | NCBI WGS metagenome assembly CAJDTT01 (sample SAMEA7055655, study PRJEB34461) | soil metagenome | biome: terrestrial ecosystem; feature: Peninsula; material: soil | place: Antarctica | collected 2016
GGTCAAATGACCAAGACGGGCACTGCGTGTTTTGGGACGGCTAGCTGCGGCCGCTTGCGCGCTTGCCGCGCTCGCGGCTACGCTCCGTCGCACCGAGAATGACCTTGCGCACGCGAACCGCGTCCGGCGTCACCTCGACGCACTCGTCTACCGCGCAAAACTCGAGTGCCTGCTCGAGCGAGAGGACGCGCGGCGGTATCAGTCTGACCAGCTCCTCGCTGGTCGACTTGCGCATGTTGGTCAGTTTGCGTTCACGGCAGACGTTGACGTCCATCTCGTCTTGGCGGGAGTTCTCGCCGATCACCATGCCTTCGTACACCTCGGCGCCCGGTTCGACGAGCATCGAACCACGTTCTTGAAGGGCGAACATCGCATACTCCGTAGCGACTCCGCTGCGGTCGGCGACCATCGAGCCATTCTGCCGAGTACGCAGCTCCCCTACCCACTCGCCGTACCCGTGCGAGATTGAGTTGAGGACGGCGGTGCCACGCGTTTCGGTCATGAACTCGGTGCGGAAGCCGATAAGGCCGCGGCTCGGCACGATCCACTCCATGCGCGCCCAACCCGTGCCGTGGTTGGCGAGAGTCTCCATGCGCCCCTTGCGGACCGATAGCAGCTGCGTGAGCGTGCCGATGAACTCTTCCGGGACATCGATGGTGACATGATCGAACGGCTCCATCACCTGGCCGTCGACCTCGCGGGTGACAACCTGAGGACGCCCGACTGTCAGCTCAAACCCCTCGCGCCGGAATGTCTCGACGAGGACGGCGAGCGCCAGCTCGCCACGACCCTGGATCTCCCAGGTATCGGGCCGTTCAGTGGGCAGTACGTGGATCGAGACGTTGCCGATCAGCTCGGTGTCGATCCGGTTTTTCAGCAGTCGCGCGGTCAGCTTCGTCCCGCTGCGGCCGGCGAGTGGACTGTTGTTGATGCCGACGGTCATCGAGATGGACGGTTCGTCGACGGTGATGCCTCCGAGCGGGCGGGGGTCGTCGAGATCGGCGAGCGTGTCACCGATCATCACGTCGGAAATGCCCGCAACCGCGATCAGGTCACCGGGTCCGGCTTCCTCGGCGGGCACCCGGTTGAGGCCTTCGGTAAGAAGCAGCTCGGCGATTTTTGCTCGCTTGATCTCGCCCTTGGGTGAGCACCATGCCACCTGCTGACCGGACCGCATGGTGCCGTTGTAGATCCGGCACAGTGCCAATCGACCGAGGTACGGCGAGGCGTCGAGGTTGGTCACGTGCGCTTGCAGCGGCATGGCCGGGTCATAGGTCGGCGCCGGAATCGTTTCCAGGAGCGTATCGATCAGTGGCCCGAGATTAGGACTGTTCGGGCTCGTGCCGTCGGCGGGCCGTTCGAGTGATGCCTTGCCGAGCTTGGCGTGGCAGTAGACGATCGGGAAGTCCAAGTCGGCTTCCTCGGTCATGTCCAGGTCCTCGAACAGGTCCATGAAGAGCCCATAGGTCTCATCCACAACCTCGCCGATGCGAGCGTCCGAGCGGTCGACCTTATTGATGACGAGCACGACCGGAAGCTTCGCCTGCAGCGCCTTGCGCAGCACGAAGCGGGTCTGCGGGAGCGGGCCTTCCGAGGCATCAACGAGCAGCAGCACGCCGTCGACCATGGACAGACCGCGCTCAACCTCGCCACCGAAGTCGGCGTGGCCGGGCGTGTCGACGATGTTGATGATCATCGGTTTGCCGTCGTGTTCGATCTTTACCGCAGTGTTCTTCGCGAGGATCGTGATGCCCTTCTCGCGCTCCAGGTCGGTGGAGTCCATGACTCGGGTCGCCGATTCGGCCTGGCCCTCGTGCCGTACCCCGAGCGCACCAGCCTGCTGGAGCATCGCGTCGACGAGCGTGGTTTTGCCATGGTCGACGTGCGCCACGATTGCGACGTTGCGGATATCGTCACGATGAACCAGGTGGGCCGACGTCGCGTTTGGGCTGCTCATGCTGCGGGAACTCCTAGGATGGAAACGAAAGTCAAAAACAGTTAATTCTAGAGGACACGACGGTCAGACGGGGTCCGTCGTGTCGGATCGCACTTGCAAAGTGTGGATCCCGGGCGCGGCACGTCACTCTGGTGGACGATGGGTAGGAAGCGCGCTACACGTCGCCGCACTCCCCCGTGCGGCTATGTAGTTGAAAGGACACCACCATGAGCCAGTTCGACGAGTTGAAGAAGAAGGCCGAAGGGCTCCTTAGTACGGCGTGGGAAAAGGCCGAGCCAATCTTGAAGGATGCCCGCGAAATAGCTGAACCCATATACAAGGACGCCAGGGAGAAGGCAACACCGATCCTGAAGGACGCTAAGGACAAGGCCATACCGGTCCTCAAAGACGCCCGAGACCGCGCGAAGCCGCTACTCAAAGACGCGAAGGACAAGGCCGGTCCGCTGTTCGAGAACGCGAAAGGGAAGGCAAACGACTTGTACGGCGACGTGCGGACGAAGTTGGACGAGTTGAAGTCCGACCACCCCAATGACGATGGCCTCGAAAAATAGGCTCTAAGCGGCGGATTCGCGCGCCTCGTCGGCAAGGTCCATCAAGGCCGCGACGGCGTACTCACGACGGTCCCAGGGCACGACGATGTGGTCGTGATAGCGCCCGGCGATCACATTGCAGCTGATGTCTGACTCGGTCAACCGCTGCGCGACGGCGGCGGTAAGGCCCACGAGCGAGAGATCTGAGACGACCCGCAGGGTGATCCACCCGGCGACGTAGTCGTACTTCAAACCGGCCTCGTCTGCGACCTCTTTCGACAGCACCGCGCTCAGACCCTCGTCTTCGGCAACCGTCGCCTCTGCCGAAGCCAACAAGTTGAGTGAGCCGGACGGCACCGACACGAACACGAACCGGCCGGGTCGCAGCCTGGGGCGAAGGTCGGCCAACGCACGGCCGAGATCGACGACTGGTGTACCGCCGAACGACACTTCGCTATCGGTCATTTCGAAGTCAGACATAATGCTCAAATCCCTCTTGTAAGGCGGCCATGTGCACGTGCGGCCAGGAACGACTGCAGCACTGAGAGCGGCCACCATTCGCGGGTCAGGCGCTCGGACGCAAGTTGGCCGGAGGCCAACCAGGCGGGCTACGGACTGGGGCAGTAACTGTGCTCTGCCTCAGAAACTCTACCTGCCGCGCCCGACACAAATACGCCACCGCGAGGAACGTAACGACGACCACAGCGACAGTTAACCGCGACGTCACCTCGACTTCACTGGCGAAGACCTGCCCTTGAACGCGAAACTCTGCCACCGAACACGTCGCTACCGGATGTCGTTGTCCATCATCCGCGCAGATACGAGACAATCACCTCATGGCATTCGTCCCGCACCCCGTCACTCGCGCGGTGCGGTTCCTAGCCGTATCCGACCCGGGCCAGTTACGCCTGGCCAGCGCGGCCGCGACGGCGCTCACCGTGTTGCTGACCATCGTGGCAGCCGTCGGCTTCACCACGGCGACCGGAAACCCGGTGACAGTCGCCATGCTCGGCACGATCGTCTCGATGCAGGCGTCCGCCGTCGTCAAGGACCGCACACCGCGTGACCGAATAATCACTACGATGCTGATGGCGCTGCCGGCCGCGGGTGCCGTCGTGCTCGCGGCCGCGCTTTCGGAGGTCGGCAAGGTCGCCGATGTCGGATTCATCGCCGTACTGTTCGCGGCCGTGTGGGTGCGCCGGTTCGGCGTCCGAGGGACTGCACTCGGGATGGTCGCATTCATCTCGTACTTCTTCGCGCTTTTCTTACATGCCAGCCTGGCCCAAGTGCCGGTCCTGCTAGTCGCGATCGTGATCGGCGTGGCCATGGCGCTGTTCGTGCGCACTGCGATCTTCCGTGACCGCCCTCAGTCGGAGGTGCGCCGACTGGCCCGGGCCTTACGCGCGGCCTCGGTGTCTGTGCTGGAGACCGCCGCGCCGGGTCGGCCCCGAGACATCAACGCGCTACGCCGGAAGCTGACCGGCCTGGCTGACACCGGGATGATGATTGAGGACTGGCTCGACCGCAACAACGCGTCTTTACATCTGAACCTCACCAGCCACGACCTGTCGGTCCGGGTCTTCGAGGCGCAGATCGCCACCGAGCAGCTGGCCAGCGCTCTGTGGCCACTTGATCAAGAAAAGCCATGGCCGTCGACCCTGGGGCGCGCCATGACCGCCGTCAGTTCGTGCCTGCAGGACAACCCTTCCGACGAGGTGCTGCGCGCCGCGCGCCGACTCGCTGTCGATGCGGCAGAGAAGGCCGATGCAAGTCAGCAGACCGGGATCGCGACAATCGTCGCGGCCCGCGCCGTGCAAGCACATACGGCGATCCACCGCATTACCGCGAACGCAATGGAGCACTCAGCGAAGCCGGCCAAGAAGCTCGTGCGCACCAAGGCGTCAGCGGTAGATCTGCCGTCCGATCGGGACGCCGCCACCACGCCCGAGCCGGCGGAAAAACCGGGGATGAATGCAAACACCCGTGCGGCGATCCAGGTGGCAGTCGCAACCAGCGCAGCGACCGTCCTCGGGGATCTGATATCCCCGAACCGGTGGTACTGGGCGGTGCTGACCGCGTTCTTGGTCTTCGGCGGTGTCACCACTCGCGGAGAGCTGCTGACGAAAGCCGGCAACCGGATCCTCGGCACCATCATCGGCGTCGTGGCAGGCGTGCTTCTCGCCGCGGCAATCGGCCACCAGCCGACGGTCCAGCTGGCGCTCATCGTTGTATGTATTTTCTTCGCTTTTTGGCTGGTTGCGATCAACTATGCACTGCTCGTCTTCTTCATCACGGTGCTCCTGGCGCTGCTCTATGGGCTGCTGGGCGTATTCAGCCTCGACGTTCTCGAGCTGAGAATTTACGAGACCGCCGTTGGCGCCGCAATGGGGATTGCGGCCGCGTTCGTCATTCTGCCGGTCAAAACCCGCGCGACGGTCGTCGAGAAGGTCGACCGCTACCTCACCCAGATGGGCGAGCTAATCGACGGCAGTGTCGAGGCCGTACTGGCGCCCGGTAGCGAGAACGACCTCGTCGCGACGTCCCGCGCACTGGATACTGCGCTGCAGGACGTGATCACGGCCGCACGGCCCTTGAGCCTGGGGCCGACGACGCGCAGCCGACGCAGTACCCGCCGGCTGTTGCGGGTACTACAGATCAGCGGACGCGCGGCTCACGCCCTCGCGCGTGCTGGTGTCGCGGCAGCTCAAGCCGAACCCGGGAGCGCACCGTCGGACGAAACCGCCGATGCGCTCCGAGCGGCGGCATCCGTGGTGCGCAGGCATCTGAACCTGGTGGGACAGATGGTGGCCGGCAGTGCCTTCGAACGTCCCGAACGTGGTGCGGACTCCCCCGTGCTCGACGTGATGATCACTGCCTCGAACACGCCGGGTACGCTGCGCAGCGCCGTACGCGCGTTGAGCAAGCTGAATCGCTCGATCATGGAGCTCATTTCCTGATGTTTGCCGGATATATCGACGAAGTCGGCCCGTCGGATAACATCCGGTACGGCGAGCTTCCGGTTCCCGATATTGGACCGCGCGACGTACTGGTCCGCGCCGAAACCATGGCGGTCAACCACGTGGATCGGTTCGTCCGCTCCGGGGAATACCAGACTCGCCTCACGTTCCCATTCGTAGTCGGGCGCGACCTCGTCGATACGGTCACCGCGGTCACCGCGGTCAGCGACGACGCGACCCAGTTCAGGATCGGTGACCGGGTCTGGACGAACAGCCTCGGCTACGACGGGCGTCAAGGCTCCTTTAGCGAGTACGTCGCAATACCTCAGGACCGCGCCTATCCCCTGCCCGATGGTGTTGACCCCGCCGAAGCGGTCAGCATGCTGCACACGATGGCTACGGCGTACCTCGGGATCTGCCGGGAAGGTGCGATCGGTGAAGGGGACACGGTCTTTGTCGGCGGCGCCGGCGGGGGCGTGGGATCGGCCGCGGTACAACTGGCCGCCGAGCGAGGTGCGCGCGTGCTCGCCAGCGCTTCGCCGGAGGATTTCGACTGGGTCCGGTCATGTGGCGCGGACAAGGTCTTTGACGACATCGGTATCCGTGGCTTCGCGATCAGCAATGCCTCCGTCGAGGACCTGCAGACCGCCGCGGATTGATCAACACGTTGTTCAGGACAGGCGGCGTTAAGACTCGTATCGGACGCGTCCTGCCACTAAAGGAGGCGGCCGAGTCGCATCGACTCCTGGAGGCTCAGTCGGCACGCGCGCTGGGTGGCAAGGTCGTCATCCGCGGGTGAAAACCACGCGCGGCTCGTCGATTTCCTGATACTCGACAAAGACAGTCGGTTTCCCCGCGGCCCATAATGAGGCATGAGCAAACCCACAGCCCTTGTCACGGGCGCATCCTCAGGCATCGGCGAACAGACCGCGCTCAAACTGCATGCCGCTGGTTTCACCGTGTACGGCGCCGCCCGGCGGGTCGAGCGCATGCAACATCTAACGGCAAACGGCATCCGGGTCCTGGCCATGGACGTCACCGACCACGAGTCCATTGCATCCGGCGTCGAACAGGTCATCGCCGAAACCGGACGGCTTGACGCGCTGGTTAACAACGCGGGCTACGGCTCGTACGGCGCCGTCGAAGACGTGAGCATCGAGGAGGCTCGTGCACAGTTCGAGGTGAACGTCTTCGGGGCAGCGGAACTGATACGCAGGGTGCTGCCACAGATGCGCAGCCAACGCTCGGGCACGATCGTCACCATCTCGTCGATGGGCGGCAAGATGGCCACGCCGTTCGGCGGCTGGTACCACGCCACCAAGTTCGCCGTCGAGGCACTCAGTGACTGCCTGCGAATGGAGACTGCCCCGTTCGGGATCCGTGTCGTGATCATCGAACCCGGTTCGATCGACACCGAATGGGGCGCGATCGCGGCACAAAAGCTGCGCAGTTCCTCCGCGGCCGGGCCTTACGCTGCACGGTCGGCTGCGATGGCACGGTCACTCTCGCGGGGCGGCAACCGTAAGTCCCCACCGTCCGTGGTGGCCGATGCGGTCGTCAAGGCCGTCACTGCAGGCCGTCCGCACACTCGTTATGCGGTCGGCGCGAACGCGAAACTGGCGATCGGTTTGCGGAAGGTGCTACCCGATCGCGCCTTCGACTCCGTGATAGGGCGGGCGACCGGCGTTCCGTCCCACTGAACCTACGTGCGGCAAGAGCTAATCGGATAGTTGGGCGAGCAGGTACAACTAGTTTGCGCCCGAACGCTCACAACGCCTACCTACTGTCGCTGGGACAGCACCGAAACGATCACCCGACCGGAACTGTTGCCGGTCAGTAACGACTCGAAAGCGGCAGGCACTCGATCCAGACCGTCGAAGACTGTGTGGACACTGCGTACCTTGCCCTCACTTAGCCACCCGCCAACCTCGGACTCGAATCGTTCGCGTAGATCTTCGTGCGCCGTGACCGTGAAACCTCGAATGGTGATCTCCTGGTAGATGACGTTTCGGAAGTTCGCGGGACCGCCGGAACCCGACCCACCCGATACCGCTCCGCAGACCACCACCCGGCCACCGAAGTTCAGCACATCGAGCGCCGCCTCAAGCTGCTCCCCCCCGACGTTGTCGTAGTACAGGTCGATTCCATCGGGTGCCGCCGCGCGCAACAGATCGACAGCGGGACCCGCGCGCCTGTTCACGGCGCGATCGGCGCCGAGCACGTCGGTGAGCATCGCGACCTTCTCAGCGGACCCGGCGACACCGATGACGGTCGCCCCGCGCGCCTTCGCGAACTGCACCGCACAGCTACCAACCCCGCCTGCCGCCCCGGAGACGCAGACGACGTCTTCGGGTTTGACCTCGCCAATGTGAATCATGCCGGTGTAGGCGGTAAGGCCGACGTGACCAAGAATCGTGAGACGCGCATTGAGCTCTTCGTTCGACGCGGACTTGTCGATCGGGCGTAGTTGATCGGCGTCGACGACGGCGGCTGTACGCCACGGCGATTTGCCTACGGCGAGATCTCCGGGCTGGAATGCCTCGTCGTTGGATCTGAGCACCTCGACTACGGCATCGCTCGCCGGAACGTCGCCGATCCCGATTCCCGGCCCATAAGCGGTGCCCTTGCCGCCGAGGCGGTGGGCTAACCCGGCATTCAGCCCGAGACGCCGAAGCCCTACCAGCACCTGTCCGTTACCCGGGTCATCCACGTCGGCGTCGAAGACGTCAAAGTTCTGCGCCGTCACGGGTCCGGTGGGTATCGCAGTCAATTGCACTTCTTGACATCGCATGGACCGACCATACGTCGACACGTTCAAGGCAGCAGCCGAACGGTGGTCGCGATGGCCATCGCACGTCGACTACCTAGACGACTACACGTTGAAGCGGAACTCGACCACGTCGCCGTCGGCCATCACATACTCCTTGCCCTCTATGCGAACCTTGCCCGCGGCCTTCGCGGCGGCCATTGAGCCGGCCGAGACCAAGTCATCGAACGACACGATCTCGGCCTTGATGAACCCCCGCTGGAAGTCCGTGTGAATGACACCTGCTGCCTCGGGCGCGGTCGCGCCCTGCGGGATCGTCCATGCACGAGTCTCTTTGGGCCCTGCCGTCAGGTAGGTCTGCAGACCGAGCGTGTGGAACCCTGCGTCCGCGAGCTGGTCGAGGCCGGACTCGTCCTGACCGATCGACTCGAGAAGCTCTTTGGCATCTTCGTCGTCGAGCTCGATGAGCTCTTCCTCGGTCTTGGCATCGAGGAAGATCGTGTCGGCCGGCGCGACCAACGCGGACAGCTCTTCTTTGCGCGCATCGTCGGACAGTACGTCGGTGTCGACGTTGAATACATAGAGGAATGGCTTCGCGGTCATCAGCTGTAGGTCGCGGATCAGCGCCGTATCGATCCCCGCCTTCGCAGCGCCGGAGAAGATCGTCGTACCGGACTCGAGCAGCTCCTGCGCTTGTTTTGTTGCCTCAAGAGTCAACTGAAGGTCTTTCTTGATCCGTGCGTCCTTTTCCAGACGCGGCAGCGCTTTTTCGAGCGTCTGCAGGTCCGCAAGAATGAGCTCGGTGTTGATCGTCTCGATGTCAGACAACGGATTGACCCGACCGTCGACGTGCACCACGTTGTCATCCTCAAACGCGCGCACAACCTGGCAGATCGCGTCAGCCTCCCGGATGTTGGCGAGGAATTTGTTGCCAAGGCCCTCACCTTCGCTCGCGCCCTTGACGATGCCGGCGATGTCTACGAACGAGACCGTCGCAGGGAGGATCTTTGCGCTCCCGAAGATCTGTGCCAGCACCGCGAGCCGGGGATCGGGCACGCCGACCACCCCGACGTTCGGCTCGATCGTCGCGAACGGGTAGTTCGCGGCGAGCACGTTGTTGCGGGTAAGGGCGTTGAACATCGTGGACTTGCCGACATTGGGCAGACCGACGATTCCGATAGTGAGACTCACGTGCGCAATCCTAGTGGTTAGCTCAGCACGGTTCGGTCACACGGTTTGATTCGTCGTGCCACGGGTGCCCGGTTCGGCGAGATCCTGGCCTGCTGGCTTGCAATACTGAGACGATGCACGGCATGAGCGGACCGAGTACGTCGCATGTGACCGGACTTCCCGATCTGGACGCGTGTTACCGCGCCGTCACCAGCCACGACCACCGGTACGACGGATGGATCTATGTGGCCGTGCGCTCGACCGGAATCTACTGCCGGCCCAGCTGCGGCTCGGTCACCCCCAAGCGCGAGAACTGCTCGTTTCACAGCACCGCTGCCGCCGCACAGCAAGCCGGGTACCGCGCCTGCCTACGTTGCCGACCGGACGTCGTACCCGGTTCCCCTCAATGGGACCTGCGCGCGGATACCGTCGGACGGGCGATGCGGATGATCAGCGACGGCGTCGTTGATCGTGATGGTGTCAGTGGTCTCGCGGCCCGCCTCGGTTACAGCGAACGCCAGCTCAATCTGCTGATTACCGCCGAGCTTGGCGCCCCACCAATCGCGATCGCTCGAGCGCAACGGGCCCACACCGCGCGGGTCCTCATCGAGGGCACGGCGATGCCGATGGCCGACATCGCTTTCGCTGCTGGCTTTTCCAGTGTTCGGCAGTTCAACGACACGGTTCACAGGGTATTCGCGCGGCCGCCAAGCGCATTACGGACCCGACGCTCGATAAATGCCACCACCGGCCCCGGGCTGCTGTCGCTGCGGCTACCGGTGCGCGAACCGTTCCACGCCGACGGGCTATTCGACTTCTTCGAACGCCGCCAGATCGCTGGAATCGAGACGGCTCGGCGTACGCCCGGGGGCTGGGTTTATGCGCGCACAGTCGGCCTGGCGCGCGGTGCGGCCGCGCTGGAGATGCACTGGGACGGTGGCCGGCTCACGCTCACCCTGTCGCTTGAGGACTTCCGTGACCTCACCCAGGCAGTACGCCGGGCCCGCCGGTTGCTAGATCTCGACGCGGACCCGGTCGCCGTCGACGCGACGCTGCGCACCGCGCGCTGGCTGAAGGAGTACGTCGATGCGGCTCCCGGACTGCGCGTGCCCGGCGTGCTTGAAGGTCACGAACTCGCGATCAGGGCGCTACTTGGCCAGCAGATCTCGGTAGCCGCTGCCGCTTCGGCCGGCGCCAAGCTCGTCGCGCGGTACGGCGCGAGCAGCCCGGTCATCACCACCGAGCCGGGCCTTACCCACCTGTTCCCGACTAGTGCGGCGCTGGCCCAGATCGACTCGATGGACCTGCCGATGCCGCGCAGTCGCGCGGCGGCGCTGGTCGGGCTGGGCGCCGCGCTCGCCGACGGCATCGTCGACCTGGACATCGGCAGCGATCGGCTCGAGTCACGTGCGCAGCTGCTGGCTCTGAAGGGCATCGGTCCGTGGACTGCCGACTACGTCACGATGCGGGCGCTCGGCGACCCGGACGTGTTCTTGTCGACCGATCTGATCGTACGGCGGGCAGCTACCGCGGCCGGACTTCCGGCCGACCTTGGCCCGCTTGATAACGCGGCGAAGGTGTGGGCGCCGTGGCGCAGCTACGCCACGATGCACCTGTGGCGCGCCTCACCGCAGCTTCTGACCAAACCCTCCGAGGAGGCTCCCCTCATCGTCAAATAACGGGTCCACATAGCCCCGTCGGACAACTGCCCAAACCGACGACAACCGTTAAGTCCAAGAAATGTCAGTGCCCTGTCGCACACTGAGCACATGGACCTGAGCACGCTTCTCTACATCGCGATCACCCTGCTGTGCGCGGCCGGCGGCGGGTGGCTGGGCCTCGTTATCGGGCGTCGACTTGGCGCCGGAGAGCTGCTGGTCGCGCAAGCCGACCAGCCGCGTCTTGATGCCGCCGTACAGCCAATCGAAGACACTCTCGCCCGGGTCGAGGACTATCTGCGCAGCAGCGCGTCACATCGCGCCGCCGAGACTGGCGCGCTGCGCGAACAAGTGCGTGCGATGCACGAGTCACAACTAACTTTGGGGCAGCAGACCGGCCAGCTCGTCAACGCACTGCGCGCGCCGACCGTGCGCGGACGATGGGGTGAGATGCAGCTGCGCCGCATAGTGGAGTCTGCGGGCATGCTTCTGCACTGCGACTTCCGCGAGCAGGACACGACCTCATCAGACGACGGATTGCTGCGCCCCGACCTCGTCGTACAGCTCACCGAGGGCCGCACGATCGTGGTCGACTCCAAGGTTCCCTTCACGGGGTTCATCGAGGCGATCGACGCGATCGATGACTCGGTACGCGTCGCCAAACAGCAGGCGCACGCGCAGCACGTACGTCGGCATCTCGACGCGCTATCGCGCAAGGGTTACCCGGCGCGGTATGACGCGAGCCCCGAGTTCACGGTGATGTTTCTGCCAAGCGACGCATTCCTGCAGGTCGCCCTCGAACACGACCCGGCGCTACTGGAGCACGGTTTCGATCGCGACGTGATCATGGCAACTCCATCGACGTTGCTGGCGTTGTTGCGCACGGTTGCCTACACCTGGCGCCAAGACACGCTCAGCCGCGAAGCGCACCAGGTACTCGAGCTGGGCCGGGAGATGCATGCTCGGCTGACAACGATGTCCGCGCACCTGCGCAGGCTCGGCGTGTCACTTGGAGGCGCGGTCGAGCGTTACAACGACACCGTCGGTTCGTTGGAGCGCAACGTCCTCGTGAGCGCCAACAAGTTCGTCGAGTACGGCGTCGTACGCGACGAGATCGATCCACCGTTGCCTCTCGAGAAGCAGACTCGGCAGCTGCGCGCCGTGGACTAGGGGCCAAAACTCGTCGCCGCCGTCAAGTACGGCGTCAACCATCTAGCGGCCGGTGGCGTCTATTCTTGGTGAAAATGCCATCGCCCCGTCACGCTTACCACGCGCCCGGCGGGCATCCACCAGAACGAGGGTTTCATCGAGTGAACGACGAACCGCCCGAGGGGCAGCCCCCGAAAAAGGGCTCGGCATCCTCATCGTCACGGTGGGCAGTGGCGCCGGGTTCGGTGGTCAAGTCGCTCAAAGACACCGCCGGCACCAGTCGCCACGCCGCGGATCAGGCTGACGACGCGGCGCCGCGCAGCCAGCGGGCCGCACCGCCCTCCGACAGTGATGCGACCCCGATTCCACGCGGCCGATCCGCGAAGGACATTCTCGCCGAGTCCCGCGCGCGGCGAGACCATCCGACGGTGGCTCGCCGCCGCAGTGAGGCACCAAGTCCCGCCTCGGCGTACGGCGCCGAGCCACCGCGCACCGCTACCGGCTCCTCGCCTCCCGAGGAACCCGGCCATCCTGATCATCATTACGGCCGGGATCGGCGCGCTTATCGACCACATGATCAGCTCAAAACTCGGCGTGTTCACGGGTATAGGGCTGTGCATCGGCGCGTTCTTCGCCGCCCTGGTGACCCGCAAACTCGACCTACTGTCGGTGATTGTCGCGCCGCCGATCATCTACGCGCTCTACGGCGTACTGCTGATCTGGCTGTCCCCCGTCGCGATTGACAAGTACTCGTTGGCGGAGATCGCGATCGGCGGTTTTCCGTGGATGGCGCTGGCGACCGGAATCGCACTGCTCATTGGTGGGATCAAGCTGATGACGACGAGGCCGACCGAGCGCCGCTGAAGGTGCCGCGCAAGCGGACTTACAGTGCGAGGACTCGCAAAAAATGCCCTGGAAACGGGCTTGCACGGATGGCCTTCGGCCGCACGCTCGCCCAGTCGGCTAGGACGACCCCTGAGCCGACGACGTCTCGGCGGCCGCGCGCAGGTCGCGGCGCAGTTCCTTTGGCAGCGAGAAGGTCAGCCGTTCCTCGGCCTCGGTGATGACCTCAACGTCGCCATATCCCTGACCGGCCAGTACGTCGAGCACGCCGCGTACCAGATCCTCTGGCACCGAAGCGCCGCTAGTCACACCGACCGTCGTCGCGTCAGCGAACCAGTCAAGGTCGATTTCTTCGGGGTAGTCGATCAGGTACGACGAGCCGGCGCCGGACTCGAGTGCGACTTCGACCAGGCGTACCGAGTTGGACGAGTTGCGCGAACCGACCACAAGTACGACGTCGGCTTGCGGCGCGAGCCGCTTGACCGCCAGCTGGCGGTTCTGGGTCGCGTAGCAGATGTCATCGCTGGGCGGCGATATCAGGCTGGGAAAACGCTCACGTAGCGCCTCGACCGTGCGCATCGTCTCATCGACCGAAAGTGTCGTCTGCGAGAGCCAGACCACCTTGTCGGGATCGCGCACCGTCACGTTGGCGACATCTTCGGGCCCGTCGATGAGGTGGATGTGGTCGGGTGCCTCACCTGAAGTACCGACAACTTCCTCGTGGCCTTCGTGCCCGATCAGCAGAATGTCGTAGTCTTCGTCGGCGAACCGGCGCGCCTCGTTATGCACCTTGGTCACCAGCGGGCACGTTGCATCGATGGTGCGCAGGTTGCGCAACTTCGCCTCTTCGTGGACGACCGGCGCCACCCCATGCGCGGAGAAGACGACTATCGCGCCCTCAGGCACTTCCTCGGTCTCTTCGACGAAGATCGCACCCCGCGCCTCCAACGTGCGGACAACGTGCACGTTGTGCACAATCTGCTTGCGCACGTAGACCGGAGCGCCGTACAGGCCGAGCGCCTTCTCGACGGTCACCACCGCGCGGTCGACACCGGCGCAGTACCCGCGAGGGTTGGCCAGAAGGACGCGCTTGCGCTGCGTCACAGAATCGCTCACTGAGGTCGCACTTTCGATCATTGAGGACATAAGGCAAGCCTACGTCGAGCGAACGGACAATATCGTGGGTCATTGCACAATCTGCTGTTGAATAAGGCACCCTAGAGTCATGTCGCAATCAAAATTGCCACCACCGTTGTCCGCGTTGCTGTCGGTTGACCTTCCGACGCCCCTCAAAGCAGCGGCCGGCCTCGCCGTACAGGCACTCGAGGATGCACGGGCCTTGCCCGAACGGATCAGTGGAATTCCAATGGCGCTCGTGACGGCCGTGATGCAACGTTCGCTGCAGGCTCAGCAGCAGTACACCGAGTTGGTCACCAAAGGCGAACAGCTCATCAACATGCTGCGCGGCCCCAGCGAGAACGTGCCGGAGTGGGCGACTTTCGACGAAGACCTTCCCGAGGTCGCGCCGCGGACCGCGCGACAGCGCACCAATGCGGGCACACCGAAAGCGCAGCACGATTCCAAGCCGGCAGCGCTAGAAAAGACGTCGCCCAAAGCAAACCAAGCAGCCGATGCACCAGCGGTCTCCGACACGCGGGCAAACCCGCGCAATCGAGTACGGCCTCCCGGCATCGGCCCGGGGTCGTCCTTCGACCAGCAGCAAGCGCTTGAGGGCATGCCAATCGCGCGGCGGCGTACTCGTAACCCAAAGGTCAACGGCAGCGCCACGGCTGCCCCCATCACCGGATTCGACGAGATGACCTTGCCGCAGATCCGGGCTCGGGTGAAGTCGTACGACGCGGCCACATTGCGGTCCCTGATCGTCTACGAAACCGCGCAAACCAACCGGGCGCCGGTGCTGAAGATGTTGGCCACAAGACTGACCGCGCTTAAACCGCAGGGTTAGCGTGGCCGACCGCCAAAGCGAACGCACGCCGGAAGGCCCAGATAGCTCGGCACAACGTCCCTCTCAGGGGCCGTCGACCCGTCCGCCGAACGGACCGGACAACCCTTACGCCGTACGCGTGATCTCGCAGAAGATCAGCTCGTGGATCGCCCGCCTGGGACCGGTCTGGCTGGACGGCGAGATTGCGCAGCTCAACCGGCGCACCGGTTCGCGTGCGGTGTTCATCACGCTGCGGGACACGGTCGCCAACTTCTCGCTGCCGATCACCTGCAGCACGACGGTCTTGGACGACCTGGGCACCGAACTCAAAGAAGGCGCGCGGGTGCTCGTGCACTGCAAAGCCGACTTCTGGGCCGAGCGCGGAAACTTTTCCATGCGTGCCAGGGAAATCCGGCAGGTTGGGCTCGGCGAGCTGTTAGCCAGAATCGAGCGACTGCGACAGGCGCTCGAGGCGGAGGGACTATTTGACCCGCGGCGCAAGAAGCGGATGCCGTTCCTCCCGAAGACCATCGGCCTCGTCACCGGACGAGACAGCGCCGCCGAACACGACGTCCTGACCAATGCCCGGCGTCGCTGGCCCGGTGTCACCTTCAAGGTGATCAACTGCGCCGTACAGGGACGGACCGCGGCGGCCGAAGTGCGCAGCGCAATCGCGAGCCTCGAAGCGGACCAGTCCGTCGAGATCATCATCGTCGCGCGCGGCGGCGGCTCGGTCGAGGACCTGCTGCCGTTCAGCGACGAGACGCTCTGCCGGTACGCCGCCGCGTTGCGTACGCCGCTCGTCAGCGCAATCGGGCATGAGCCTGATACGCCACTTCTGGATTATGTGGCGGATCTGCGCGCTTCTACCCCGACGGATGCCGCAAAACGCGTAGTGCCGGATGTGGCCGAGGAACGTGCGCTTGTCGGCGGCGGACGCGATCGAATCCGCGCCGCTGTTACACGTTATCTCGCCAACCAGTGGGCGTTTCTCGAACAGCAGCGATCTCGGCCGTCGTTGTCGGAGCCGGCCAGCATCGTCACCGCCCGCAGTGCAGACGTAGTACGACAACGCGAAGCTATCCGCCGTACCGTCGATCACCATCTCGTCCTCGCGCACAGCAGTCTCGAACAAATGCGCGCACGGCTCGTTGCGCTGTCGCCGCAGGCCACCCTCGAGCGCGGGTACGCGGTGCTGCAGCACGAGGACGGCCATGTCGTGAGTGATCCTGCGCAAGTAGCTCCGGGGCAATCTCTCGTCGCCCGGGTGTCCGGTGGCTCGATCCGACTGACCGCTCGGCAAGAGCCCGGCTGACTCCGAACACGCTCCGGAGAACTATTAGTTGAACCCTCAACTACTACCGCACTAGGAGCACCCATGACCATCGCGGTCACCGGAGCCACCGGACAACTCGGCCGGCTCGTCATCAATGGGCTGCTGCAGACGCAGTCTGCGAAAAGCATCGTCGCCATTGTCCGCGACCAGTCCAAGGCGGCCGACCTCGCGGCGAAGGGCGTCCAGGTCAGGGTCGCGGCGTACGAGGACCGCGCGGCGCTGGACACCGCGCTTGCCGCCACCGACAAGCTGCTGCTTGTCTCTTCGAACGAGGTGGGCAAACGCGTTGCGCAGCACCAGAATGTCATCGACGCCGCGGTTGCGGCCGGCGTATCGCACCTGATCTAGCCCAGTGCGCCCCGTGCGACGACCTCCGCGCTTGTGCTCGCTCCGGAGCACAAAGCCACCGAGGAAGCGATCCTCTCGTCCGGCCTGACCAGCACGATCTTGCGCAACGGCTGGCACACCGAAAACTACCTCGGCCAACTCACCACTGCAGCGCAGACCGGGACCATCATCGCCGCCGTCGGCGATGGCCGGGTGGCCAGCGCGTCACGGGCCGACTTCGCAGCCGGGACGGTCGCCGTACTCACCAGCGAAGGGCACGAGCGCAAAGTTTACGAACTATCGGGCGACTACGCGTGGAATTTTGACGAGCTCGCGGGAGCGGTCGGGTCGGTCATCGGCAGGCCCGTCACCTACCACCCCGTCGACGGGGCCGAACTAATCAATATCCTCACCGAGTCTGGCGTGGACGGCGGCACGGCCCAGTTCCTCGCCGCGCTCGACGCCAATATCAAGAACGGCCTTCTTGCCGAGACATCGGGCGAGTTGTCCTCGCTCCTCGGTCGGCCGACCACGCCTCTGATCGAGGGGCTCCGGGCCGCAACCTGACCCGAAAAATGCGGTGGGCTACGCGTCGTCTTCGCGTGATGCGAGCGCCTTATCGAGTTTCTGCTGCGCGCCCGCGAGCAGCTTCTCGCACAGGTCTGCGATCCGCTCCCCGCGCTGCCAAAGCGTCATCGACTCCTCAAGGGTCGTGCCTCCGGCCTCGAGCTTCTGCACGACCTCGCCGAGTTGGGCGCGCGCCTCTTCGTAGCTCAGCGAGGAGATGTCCTCGGGTACGGTGCTGTCACTCGACTGTGGGTCAGACATGCCCACCAGGCTAACCGAGCTCACGCGCGCATGCGCGAACTGCACACCTGCGCGATTCGCACAGTTACGACCTCTTGGCTACCGGCTGAAGCCCGATGGCCAGCTGCTTAAGTTCGTCGTAGGACGCACTGCCGACAAGCACGATCAGGACACTCGCGGCGCCCGAACCGGAAATGTTGACATAGCCGCGGCCGTTGTTCGTCGTGATCGGGGTCCAGGATCGATCCGCGATCTGTACCGCCGCACCGGCGGGATCCTCGGTGACGGTCGCGTCGTCAACTGACGCTTTGAGCACGGTGAACGGATCGCCCTGCCGGATGGTGAACCGCGCGAACTTCATCTTTGGCGTCACATAACCGATGGTCAGCCCGGTCGGCGTACTGAGTTGGTTCGAACTGTCACGTAGCAAGCTTGATGAGGTCGGCTTCCACGACTTGTCGAGCGCAGTCGGAGCAACAATCCCGAAGGCGCCGTACTCGGCCATGCTCGAAATGTCGTCTTGCGGATCGATCGTGTTGATCTTGTTTTCACCCTTTGGCATGCAGAAATAGGCAAACAGCACCACGATGATAGCGATCGGGATGAGCGATCGAAGCATGTCTGCCGCGGTCTCGAAACCACGTTTCTTAGGCCTGTAGGGCTGTGTATCTGCCACAAAATAATGGTGCCCTACGTGCCTTGTCGACCGCGCACAGGGTGAGCAACATAAGATTGAGGCTACCGCCGAGCCGAGGAGCCGCACGTGCCGAAAAAGCCCGCCAGCACGCCTGATCACAATCTTGTCCCCGACCGCAATATCGCACTCGAGCTCGTCCGGGTTACCGAGGCCGCGGCGATGGCCGCCTCACGTTGGGTTGGCCGTGGCCGCAAGAACGATGGCGACGGCGCGGCCGTCGATGCGATGCGGTCGCTGATCAGCACCGTGTCCATGCGTGGCGTGGTAGTGATCGGTGAAGGTGAAAAAGACAACGCGCCAATGCTCTTCAACGGCGAACATGTAGGCGATGGCACCGGGCCCGAGTGCGACGTCGCGGTAGACCCGATCGACGGTACGACGTTGATGGCCAAGGGCATGCCCAATGCGATCGCCGTACTGGCGCTCGCCGATCGCGGCACGATGTTCGATCCGTCTGCGGTGTTCTACATGGAGAAGCTGGCTGTTGGCCCGGACGCTGCCGGCGCGATCGACATCAACGCCTCGGTCGAGACCAACCTGCACAACATCGCCAACGCCAAAGGCCGCACCGTCCGCGACATCACCGTGTGTGTGCTCGACCGGCCGCGACACCGCAGCCTTGTGTCCAAGATCAGGGCGACCGGTGCACGGATCCGGTTCATAACCGACGGCGACGTCGCGGGCGCGATCGCGGCCGCTCGACCCGGCTCCGAGGTGGACGTCCTGATGGGCATCGGCGGCACGCCGGAGGGCATCATCGCCGCGTGCGCGCTCGAATGCATGGGTGGCGAGATTCAGGCCAAGCTGTGGCCACGCGACGACGACGAACGCGCCAAGGCAATCGCCGCCGGTCACGACCTTGATCGGGTGCTCGGCACCCGCGATCTAGTCAGCGGTGAAAACGTCTTCTTCTGCGCGACCGGAATCACCGACGGCGAACTGTTGCGCGGCGTGCGCTACGACAGCAGCGGCGCGCATACCCAGTCGCTGGTGATGCGCAGCAGCTCGGGCACGCTACGGCAAATCGACAGCCATCACCAGAACGCGAAGTTGATCCAGGACCTGCCGGCGGTCTGACCTGGTGCCGACGTGGTCTACGCCACGGGGCAGACTGGATGCATGCCTACCTCTTCTGATGCTTCGGTCAACGATGGCCAGTTCCGAATCGAGCACGACACGATGGGCGAGGTCAAAGTCCCTATCGACGCCAAGTGGCGTGCGCAGACTCAGCGTGCCGTAGAGAACTTCCCGATCTCCGGTCAGCGCATCGAGCACGCGCATATCGCTGCGCTCGCGCGGATCAAGTCCGCCGCCGCGAAGGTCAACGCCGACCTCGGAGTGATCGACCAGGACATAGCGCAGGCGATTCAGGACGCGGCAGCCAAGGTCATCACCGGCGAGTACGACGAACACTTCCCGATCGACGTGTTCCAGACCGGTTCGGGTACGTCGTCCAACATGAACACCAACGAGGTCATCGCCTCGTTGGCAAAAGAGGCGACCGGCCTCGAGGTCCATCCCAACGACCACGTCAACGCGAGTCAGTCCAGCAACGACGTATTCCCGTCCTCGATCCACGTCGCCGCGACCGCAGCGGTCACCGACCGCCTGCTGCCTGCCCTGGATGCGCTCGCGAAGTCGCTGGAGCGCAAGTCCGAAGAGTTCATCACGGTCGTCAAGTCCGGCCGTACTCACTTGATGGACGCCACCCCGGTCACTCTCGGCCAGGAGTTCGGCGGGTACGCCGCACAGGTTCGCTACGGCATCGAACGCCTGCAGGGCGCACTTCCGCGGCTCGCGGAGCTGCCACTCGGTGGCACCGCCGTCGGCACCGGCATCAACACGCCGAAGGGTTTCTCGGGCGCGGTGATCGCCGAGCTCGCCGCCGTCACCAACTTGCCGTTGACCGAGGCACGCAACCACTTCGAGGCACAGGGCGCGCGCGACTCGCTGGTCGAGCTGTCGGGGCAGATGAAGACGATCGCGGTAGGCCTGACCAAGATCGCCAACGACATCCGCTGGATGGGCTCAGGCCCCCGCGCCGGGCTCGGCGAAATCTCGCTGACCGACCTGCAGCCGGGGTCGTCGATCATGCCCGGCAAGGTCAACCCGGTACTCTGCGAGGCCATGCTCATGGTCTGCGCGCAGGTCGTCGGCAACGACTCGACCATCACATTCGCTGGTGCACAAGGAAACTTCGAGCTAAATGTGATGCTTCCAGTCCTCGCCAGCAACATCCTCGAGTCGATCCGACTGCTCGCGAACACGTCCGAAGTCTTCGCCGACAAGTGTGTCGATGGCATCACCGCTAACGTCGAGCACTGCCACGAGCTCGCCGCGTCGTCACCGTCAATCGTCACGCCGCTGAACAAGTACATCGGCTACGAAGAAGCCGCCGCGGTCGCCAAGCAGGCACTCAAGGAACGCAAGAAGATCCGCGAAGTCGTGATCGAGCGCGGGCTTATCGACGCAGGCAAACTCACCGAGGAACAGCTCGATGCGGCCCTCGACCTGCTGTCGATGACCCACCCGTAGAAGTCAGTCGCCACTGCCTTCGAGCATGCTCGTCACCAGCGCCGCGATCGGCGAACGTTCGCTGCGGGTGAGGGTGATGTGCGCGAACAGCGGGTGTCCCTTGAGCGCGTCGATCACGGCGGTGACGCCATCGTGGCGTCCGACTCTTAGGTTGTCCCGCTGTGCGACGTCGTGGGTGAGCACGACCCGCGAGTTCTGGCCCATTCGGGACAGCACCGTGAGTAGCACATTGCGCTCGAGTGACTGTGCCTCGTCGACGATGACAAACGAGTCGTGCAGCGATCGACCGCGAATATGGGTCAGCGGTAACACCTCGAGCAGGTCTCGCTGGATTACCTCGTCGATGACTTGTCGTGAGGTCACCGCGGACAGCGTGTCAAACACGGCCTGCGCCCATGGCGACATTTTCTCGCCTTCGCTGCCGGGCAGATAACCGAGGTCCTGGCCGCCGACGGCGTACAGCGGACGGAATACGACGACCTTCTTGTGGGTACGTCGCTCCAGCACCTGCTCGAGACCGGCGCACAAAGCGAGCGCGGACTTCCCCGTCCCAGCACGCCCTCCGAGCGAGACGATCCCGATTTCCTCGTCCATCAGCAGATCCAGCGCAATCCGCTGTTCCGCCGACCGGCCGCGAATCCCGAAGACCTCGTGCCCGCCACGGATCAGCTGAATCTGTTTATTGGCAGTTACCCGGCCAAGTGCCGAGCTGCCGGCCGACTGCAACACGAGCCCCGTGTGGCACGGCAGCTGCCGAGCGTCCTCGTGGTCGATGACCTGGGACTCGAAGAGCGCGTCCACCTCATTGCCGCTCAGCGCGATCTCCGCCATTCCGGTCCAGCCGGTCTCGACGGCACCGATCGCGCGGTACTCCTCGGCCGGCAGGCCCACCGACGCTGCCTTGACCCGCAGCGGCATGTCCTTGGTAACCAGTACGACGTCATGCCCCTCATCGGCAAGGTTGAGCGCAACTGCGAGGATGCGCGAGTCGTTGCCGCCGTCGCGAAATCCGTTCGGCAGGATCGTGCCATCGGTGTGGTTGAGTTCGACCCGGACGGTTCCGCCGCACTCGCCGATCGGCACCGGACCGTCGAGGCGGCCGTGCTCGTGGCGTAGGTCGTCGAGAATGCGCAGCGACTCGCGGGCGAACCACCCAAGTTCGGGATGGTGCCGCTTGCCTTCCAGTTCGCTAATGACGACAAGCGGCAGCACGACTTCGTGCTCGCCAAAGCGGCGCAGTGCTGACGGGTCGGAGAGTAAAACGCTCGTGTCGAGCACGTAGCACTTAATGCCGTCGATTGGATCGGACGCATTCCCGGCGCGGCGTGTCTGGCCTTGTAAAGCGTCCCCCTCAACGGCCTGCGTAGTGGTGTTCGGGGCGTGTATCGGGAGCTTGTCGCTCGGCCTGACTGCCATTCTTCGAGTCTCCAACGGTAGGTACTCAGTGGATGGATTGCTGCTGTCGATGGATTGGCTATGTACGGCAAAAGTACGCCGAATTCGGCAAACGTGGCGCACTGACACGCCCGTGCATGGTTACCCGGACATTAGGTCTTAGCCGCATCTGGCGGCGACGTCGCGGCGTACTCGGCCTACTATCGGGGCATGGCTGAAAAGTTGACGATTGTCGAAGTGTCCCCCCGCGATGGGCTGCAAAACGAGAAGACCTTGCTCACCACCGGCGCAAAGGTGGACCTGATCGAGCAGCTGATCGGTGCCGGCGCGCGCCGCATCGAGGCGGTGTCGTTCGTACACCCCAAGTTTGTGCCCGCAATGGCTGATGCCGAGGCGGTGATGGAGGCGATTCCGCGTCGAGACGACGTGTCCTACATAGGGCTCGTGCTCAATCCGCGTGGTTGGACGCGCGCCAAGGCCGCCGGCGTCGACGAGATCAACGTGGTCGCGTGCGCATCGGAGACATTCAGTGAGAAGAACCAAAACTCCAGCATCGAAGGGATTATCAGTGACGCGGAGGAAGTGCTCGCTGCGGCAAAGGCGGACGGCGTACCGGCGTCGCTGACAATTACGGTCGCGTTTGGCTGCCCGTTCGAGGGCGAAGTCGACCCCGATGTCGTCATCGACCTAGCGCGTCGAGGCGCCGCGGCAGGTGCCGAGGAGATCGCGATCGGCGACACCATCGGCGTGGGCGTACCCACTCAGGTCACACATCTCATCGAAGGGATCCGCCGGGAGGTCGGCGACGGGGTCCGCATGCGCGCGCATTTCCACAACACCCGCAACACCGGCTTCGCCAACGCGGCGGCCGCGCTCGGTGCCGGCGTACGCGTGTTGGACGCGTCCGCGGGCGGGATCGGCGGCTGCCCGTTCGCGCCGCGCGCAACCGGCAATATCGCCACCGAGGATCTGCTCTACCTCGCACACCGCATGGGGTATACGACGGGCATGGACATCGACGCGTACTTCCCGGTGGCCAGCTTCTTGGCCGGCCAACTTGACCACGACACGCCGGCGCTGGTCAGCAAGGCCGGCAACTTCCCCGGCACTCTGGGCAAGTAGCCCGCTTGGGTCTACAGCGTTTCGGCGATGACTCCGGCCGCGAATAGCTCGGCGATCTGCGCGTCTTCGTAACCGATCTCGGCGAGTATCTCGCGTGAGTGTTGGCCGAGCATCGGCGCGGCGGCCCGCACCGTCGGCGCGGTCTCGCTCATCTTCGCGACCGGGCCGAGCACCCGCACCTCACCGAGCTTCGGGTGCGGCACGGTCGCGATCATTCCCCGGGCGATGGCCTGCTCCTGCTGTATCGCCTGCGCGTAGGTGAGCACCGGGCCGCCGGGTACGCCGGCGGCATCGAGTAGGCGCACCCACTCCTCCGTCGGCCGCTTCCCAAGGATCGCGCCAAGCTCGATCTCGAGATCATCGGCGTGATCGTGTCGCGCGGCAGAGTGGGCGTACTCGGCCCGCTCGATGAGGTCCGGCCGGCCAATGACCGACCGGCACAAGATCTCCCACAGCTTCTGGTTGTTGGCGCCGACGGTCACATAGCCATCCGCTGTCGGATAGGCCTGGTACGGCGCGACCCGACGGTGGCGGGTCCCGTTGGCGGCGGCATCCTCTCCCGAGCCGAAGTAGGCACCGGCCTCCCACGTGGTCAGCGCGAGCCCGGCATCCAGCAGTGAGACGTCGATGTACTGTCCTCCGCCTTCGCGCAGCCGCCGGATATAGGCCATCGCGATCGCCACCGCTGCATTGAGACCCGCGGCAAGGTCGGTCGCGGCGACGCCAAACTTGGCCGGCTTGCCACCGGGTTCGCCGGTCATCATCAAGAACCCGGCCATCCCCTGCGCGATGATGTCGAACCCGGGCCGCTGACTGATCGGACCGGTCTGACCGAACCCACTGATCGAGCAGTAAATAACGTCCGGGTTGAGCGCATGTACTGCGGCATAGTCGATCCCGAGTCCGGTAGTGACGCCCGGTCGGAAGTTCTCCACGACGATGTCCGCGTTCTTGAGCAGACTCAGGACTGCTATTCGACCTTGTTCGGACTTCAGATCCACCGCCAACGAGCGCTTATTGCGGTTGGGCACCTGAAACGGATGGCTTTCGCCGTCGGTCATCGGCCCCATGTGCCGCGAGTCGTCACCGCCGTCGGGGCGCTCGACCTTGATCACGTCGGCGCCGAAGTCGGCCAGCTGCATAGTGCAGTACGGGCCGGCCAGAAACTGGCTGAAGTCAACGACTTTGACACCCTGTAACGGCTGCATTGGTTATGCCCTTCGGTTCGCCGGGTGATCTTCGGTTATTTAGCTCCGGTGGTGGATCCAGACAGCGAGCGTGGGTCACGCGGTCCCCATCCGCCGTGTTCTACCTCGCTGAAGAACGAGTCCAGTAGGCCGTTGTAGAGCCCTGGCTCCTCCAAGTTGGTCACGTGACCAGAACGTGGCAGAACCGCTAGCCCGGCGCGGGGCATCGTGCGCTTGAGCATCAGGTCAGTCTCCAGTACGCCGTCATCCTCATCGCCCGCAATGATCAGCACCGGCACTTGCACCTTCGCCAGGTCGTCCTGCAGCGCATAGAGGGACGGGCGCGACTTCTGCACGCCGCGCATGGTCAACGCCGCACCGGTCGGGTCGTGCTCTGCGAGCACCTTGACGTGCTCGGCGTGGCCCACAGGATCTTTGGCCTCGTACTGGACTCGCGCCGGGCCCACGCCGTACCAGGTCGACATGCTCGCGGAGCCTTCCTTCTCGAAGGCCTGCGCGATAGTCTCGCTCTCGCTGCGGAATGTCTCCTGCTTGTCCGGATGAGCGCCGTAGCCACATCCGGAGGACACCATGCCGAGCAGTCGCTCCGGGTGTCGCAGGCCAAGATGCATCACCGTGAAGCCACCCATCGAGTTGCCGACCACGAACGCCTTGTCGGCACCGACCGCATCTAGCACCGCAATCGCGTCATCGACCGCACGCAGTTGGCTGTACACGGCCGGATCGGTGGGCACGTCCGAGGGCGGATAGCCGCGGGCGCCGTAGGTGATGCACCGGTAGCGCCGCGCGAAGTGCCTCACTTGATGCTCCCACGACCGGTGGTCGCCGGCGAACTCGTGGATGAACAGGATCGGCGTACCTTCGCCGTGCACTTCATAGTAGAGCTTGACGCCGTCGTCGGTAGTCGCGAATGCCATGAGGCTACTTCCCTTATATAGATGCGGTCAGGGCCGAGTGTTCAGCGTTCCATGAGCGCTTTGCGCTGTGCGCCGTCGATCGGGATGTGCGCACCGTGGACGGCGCCGATCCGGTCTGAGCACAACATCGTGACAAGCGACGCGACCTCGTCCGGCCGGGTGATCCGGCCGAGCGGCACCGAACGCTCCGCCGCGGCGCGTGCGGCGGCCTGGTCCACTCCCATGTCGCGTGCGAACGCCTTCTCCAGGGTGTCCCACCGGTCGGTGTCAACCGGTCCGGGGTTGACGGTGTTGACGCGCACGCCCTTGGGGCCGTACTGGTCGGCGATGGATGAGGCGAAGTTGAGGTCGGCCGCGTTTGCTGCGCCGGCGGTCATCTCCCAGAAGCTCGGCTTCAGGCCGTCGTTGCCCACCACCAGGATGATCGTGCCGCTGCCCTGCTCGACCATGTGCGGCACGACCGCGCGCACCGAGCGCACGTAGCCCATGAACTTGAGGTTGAGCGACGCGTGCCACTCTTCGTCGGTCAGTTCCTCAAGCAGCCCGCCCGGGGAGCTACCCGCGCATGTCACGAGTATGTCGATCCGCCCGAACTTCTCGATCGCCTTCGCGACGCAGGCGTTAACGTCGTCGCTCTTGCTCATGTCGCCGGCGAAGCCGACCATCTCCTGCCCGGTCGTCTCGGTCAGTGCGACCGCGGCCTTCTGAAGATCGTCGTCGTTACGCGCGGTGAGCGCACACTTCACACCCTCTTCGCCGAGTTGCTTGGCTACCTGGTAGCCAATTCCTTTGCTCGCGCCAGTGATGAAAGCGACCTTGCCGGCAAGGTTGAGATCCACGATGTACCCCTTACGAAATCGGATGGTATACCAAATAGAACACGGTCTCCGCCTCTCTCGCAACCCCCAAGATCAGAATTGGTCCGTTACCCGCGCCACCGGCAGCGCGCTACCGACGGTTAGGACGCCGTCGGCGCCCGGCCGTCCCAGGCCGCGTTGATACGGCGTTCGTCGGCCAGCCGCGCCAGCAGATCCGGCGCGGCGACCAGCTGCTTGAAGTTAGCCACGGCCCGCGGATCAAGACCGGCGAATCGTTTGAGAAGGGCCTCTACGTGCGTCCACGGGTCACGATGGACGGCGCTGACAAGTCCGATCCGCAGTGCGTCGTTAGCTTCGACCCAGTCCGAACAAATCGCCAGGTCAAGCGCGGCCGAACGGCCCACCAGGCTCGGCAGGATCCAGGCCCCGACGACCAATCCGTGTCCGGCGCCGACCCATTTGAAACGCGCCTTCGTTCCCACCACCCGGACATCGGCTGCCGAGGCTAGCTGGGAGCCACCGCCGACGGCCGATCCTTCGACCACTGCGACAACCAGGCCAGGCCGGGTGATCATCAACTTGTAGCACTCGTAGAGCAGGTCACTGATCTTCGCGCGGGTGCCGTCATCGACGGTGATGTCCGCCCCGGCCGAGAACACAATCGTGCTCGTGCTGCCCAAAATGAGGATCCGGTCGCGGTCGCGGGTCAGCACGTCGCGCAGCTGCTCAACGGTGTCGAGGGCTAAGGAGTTGCGCCGCCCCGCATCATCGAAGCGCACCCTCACCGCGCCATTCCAATCGTCCACTTGAGCAAGTGTCATGGTTATCCCTCGCAATCAACGGTGGTCGTATGGTATACCAAATTGACCTTGCCTCAGACGTCCGGAGGACCGCACAATGAAACCAGCCGCGTTCGAATATCATCGGGTCTTCAGCGCCCAGGAAGCCGTGCAGCTTCTGAGCGAACTGGGAGAGGACGCGAAGATTCTGGCCGGTGGCCAGAGCCTGGCCCCGATGATGAACTTTCGGTTGGCCAGGCCAAGCGCACTTATCGACATCAACCGGGTCGCAGACCTCGACTACATACGCCGCGATGGCGACACCCTCGCGGTCGGTGCGCTCACTCGCCACCGCACGGTGGAGACCGCGACGTCTAGAGACATCCTCGACGGGTTCGCGGTCCTGCCGCGGGCCGCGCACCACATCGGGCACTACCCCATCCGGACGCGCGGCACGGTTGGTGGCAGCATCGCGCACTCGGACCCGTCCGCTGAGTGGTGCCTGCTTGCCCGGCTGTTCGACGCCACCATCGTCACCGAGAGTCCACGCGGGCGCCGGGAGGTCCCGAGCTCCGAATGGTTCACCGGCTTTCTCACGACGAGCGCGGAACCAGACGAGGTCGTAGTCGAAGTCCGCTTCAACAACCCGCGCACGCACGCCGCGCTGGCCGAGTTCGCCCAACGCAAAGGCGACTTCGCCATCGCGTCGGCAGCCGTGGGATACGACGTCGCGGACGGCAACTGCACCAATGCCGCGGTGGTTCTTGGCGGCGTTGGGAGCGAGCCGTTCCGCAGCGCCGAACTCGACGCAGTACTCAACGGCAGCCCACCCGGGGTCAAGACGTGGACCGCGGTCGCCGACGCCGCGAAGGCAATGATCAACCCGCCCGCCGACCTGCACGGAGACGCTGACTACCGGCGGCATCTCGTGCACTCGATGATCCGTCAGGCCTTCGCCGAGGCGGACGATGCAGCCTCGGGGTTGGACTGACCATGGCCTCCGACCAGACAACGCGCGCACCGTCGACCGGCACAGCCAAGCCACCGGAACCATTTAAATGGGTCGGGCAACGCAGGCCGCGTCACGAAGACGCGAGGATGCTTCGCGGGCGTGGGCGGTTTACCGATGACATCATGCCCAGCCGCGTACTGCACGCCGCATTTGTGCGCTCGTCGGTAGCCGCCGGCACGATTATCTCCATCGACACGTCCGAGACCGCCGACGTCGCAGGAGTTGTCGCGGTTTACACCGGAAAGGACCTCGGCGCCCAGGGGCTTACCGCGGTGCTAGAGCGCGATGGGTTCATTCCGACCGAGATGCCAATCCTCGCCTACGACAGAGTCCGTTACTGCGGCGAGCCCATTGCCATCGTCGTCGCCGACAGCGCATACAGCGCCGAGGACGGGGCCGAGTCGGTGTTCGTCGAGATCGAGCAATCCCCTGCCGTGATGAACCTCGACTCGGCGCAAGCGGGTGGAGTGCACGATGAGGCCGTCGACGGCACGCTCGTCGACCTGCGCATGTATGTCGACGATCAAGTCGAGCCCACCATCGACGGCTCGTTCCTGCGTCTCACCGAGCAGTTCGCAGCCGCGCGGGTCCATGCTGCGCCAATGGAGTGCCGCGCCGCGCTCGCCGAGGTCGACGATCGCAGCGGCCAGCTCGTCGTTCACACCTCGACGCAGGTGCCCCATCAGATGCGCAGCGCGATCGCTCAGTCACTGGGAATCGCCGAAGGCGCCGTCCGGGTGATTGCGCCCGACGTCGGAGGCGGATTCGGGGTCAAGTGCGTGACCGGACGCGAAGAGATCGCGACCGCCGCCGCGGCCTACCGGCTGGGCCGCGCGGTTCGCTGGAGCGAAGACCGCCGCGACAGCCTGATGGCATCGTTCTCCGGCCATGAGCAGCGGTACTCGATCCGCGCCGGGTTTACCGAGGAAGGCCTACTCACCGCGCTCAGCGCGGACATCCGCTGCGATATCGGCGCATATTCGGCCTACCCGTTCACCTGCGGTGTCGAGCCTCTGATGGCCTGCAGCGAGCTGCCTGGCGTCTACAAGGTCGGACGGTACGCCGCGCGAGGGCGCGGATACGCAACTAACAAGTCGCCCACCGCGCCCTATCGCGGGGTGTCGCGGCCCCAGATCGTCATGGTCATGGAACGTCTCATGGACAAGGCCGCCGCACGACTGGGCATCGACCGCCTAGAGGTGCGCAGGCGCAACCTGATTCGGTTCGAAGACTTCCCGTACACCGGACCAAACGCACTCACCTACGAACTCGGTTCGTACGCCGAGTCCCTCGACGTGTGTGACCGTGAGATCGGGCGGGCGGGCTGGCGAAAGCGCTCTACCGGCGGTGCCGACGTCGACGGGGCCTGGCTGTACGGGATCGGCGTCGCCTGCTTCTCCGAGCGTTCGGCGTACGGCACGCCAACGATGGGCGCTCGTAAGATGGCGATGACGCCGGGCTACGACGTCTCGCACATCAAGATGGACCCCAGCGGACACGTCACCGTCACGACCGGGACCTGCGGTCACGGTCAGGGACACGAGACGACCTTCGCGCAAGTTGTCGCCGACCAGCTCGGGATCGATCCGTCCACCGTCCATCTGCGTCAGGGCGACACCGACCTGACCAGTTACGGCTGGGGCACTTTCGCCAGCCGTTCCCTCGTGATCGGCGGTATGGCCGCACGCAACGCCGCGGGCGTACTCGCCGAAAACCTCAAGAAGGTGGCGGCCGAGGTTCTCGAAGCCGACGCCCGAGACATCAGGTTAGAGGGCGGTAATGCCACGATCGACAGCGTGTCCGTGCCCATCAGCGAACTCGCTGCGCGGGTGCACTTTCGAGCACACGAGTTCTCCGAACAACCCGAGCAGCTGCTGGAGGCACGCGGCGAAAGCGACCCTGACGGGTGCTTTTCCAACGCCACCCACGCCGCGCTGGTGCGCATTGACAAAAATACCGGCGAGGCGCACGTCGTGGACTACCTGGTCGTCGAGGACTGCGGTGTCGTTGTCAATCCACTGATCGTGGACGGACAGGTGCGCGGTGGCGTCGCCCAGGGCATCGCGGCCGCGCTCTATGAGCATCTGGAATACGACCCCGACGGGCAGCCGATGTCGGCCACGCTCATGGACTACCTCATCCCGACCGCGTGCGAGATACCGCCGATCACCATCCATCACCTCGAAACGCCCAACGCCGCTAACGCGCTCGGCGCCAAGGGGATGGGCGAGGGCGGCACGATCGGCGCTCCGTCTGCGGTACTGGCTGCGGTCAACGACGCACTGACTTTTACTGGCAGGCAGTTCGATCACCTGCCGGTCCTGCCGCCGGAAATTGTCCGGGCGCTCACCACCTCCGAAAGGACTTCCTCATGAAAGACCTTCATCTGATCACCGTCGAGGTAAACGGGACGCAGCATGAACTGGTGATCGAGTCGCGACGCACGCTGGCGGACATGTTGCGTCAGGACCTTGGGCTCACCGGTACGCACCTCGGTTGCGAACACGGTATCTGCGGCGCGTGCACGGTACTGCTCGACGGCGAGCCGGTGCGCTCGTGTCTCGTGTTCGGTGTACAGACCGATGACAGGTCGGTGCGAACGGTAGAGGATCTGGCAGACGGTGACGAGTTGTCCGAGCTTCAGCAGGCGTTCTCGAAGCATCACGCACTGCAGTGCGGTTTCTGTACACCCGGGTTCTTGATGCTCGCCGAGTCCTATCTCGCCAGCAGCCCGGAACCAAATCGCGAAGAGGTACGCGAGGTGGTGGCTTCCAACCTGTGTCGGTGCACCGGCTACCAGGGAATCGTCGATGCAGTTACCGAAGTCGCCGCGAACAGGGCCACCGCTCGTGCAAAGTGAAGCCGCGATGACGACGCCGACCGCCAGCACTCCTACCGCCACGAGCACTCCGACCGTCGCGTTACCCGAAACAGTCGTCGGCAGCCGCGCCCCGCGCAAGGAGGATCAACGCCTGCTCAGGGGGGCCGGTAACTTCGGGCACGACGTACAACGCCCACGGATGACGCACGCGCGGGTGATCCGCTCCGGTGTGGCCCACGGGCGGATTACCAACATCGACATCACCGAAGCCAAGGCGCTACCCGGTGTCGTCGATATTGTCACCGCACGGGACCTGCCGTCGATACCGCGAATTCCAGTTCGCATCCGCGTCCAGGACGTCGACTTGGAGGAGTACCTTCAACCGGTTCTCGCCGTCGACGAGGTGCGGTACGTCGGGGAGCCGGTCGCGGTCGTACTGGCCGAAGACGCCTACATTGCCGAGGACGCCGCCGAACTTGTCATTGTCGAGATCGACGATCTGCCGATCGTCCTCGACACGACGACCGTCGAGGACGGTGCCGACGTCACGATCGCCGCAGATTTCTCGATGGGGTTTGGAGATGTGGCCGCGGCCTTCGCCGAGGCGTACCGCGTCACCGAGCTCACGTTCGACATCGGTCGGCACTCGGCTGTGCCGATGGAGCCACGCACACTCGTCGTCGACCCGGTCGGGCTGGACATGCTGGAGATCTTCGGCAGCACGAAGGTACCGGTCTTCAACCGTCGCGTACTCAGCGACATGCTGGCCCTGGACGAGCAGAAGATCCACATGCATGCGGTGGACGCCGGCGGCGGCTTCGGCGTACGAGGCGAGTTCTATCCCGAGGACTTCCTGATCCCCTGGCTGGCGCGACGAGCTAAACGGCCGGTCAGCTGGGTCGAGGACCGCGCCGAACACCTCGTCGCGGTCAATCACTCGCGCCAACAGCATCACAAGCTCGCGGTCGCGATGGCCGAGGACGGCACCATCCTCGGGTTCAAGGCCGACGTCATCCACGACAACGGCGCGTACGCGCGCACCCACGGCATCATCGTCCCCGAGCTGACGATCGCCATGCTGCCTGGTCCGTACAGGATCCCGGCGTACGACGGTCGGGTGCGGGTCGCACTGTCCAACAAGACTCCGTGCGGCACCTATCGCGGTCCCGGGCGGTTTGAAGGCACGACGAGCCGGGAGCAGCTTTTCGACAAGGCCGCCGCCGAGATCGGTATCGACCGGATCGAGTTTCGTCGCCGCAACCTGCTCACCATCGACGAACTCCCACACGAGCGCGCGATGAACACCCTCGGCACGGACGTGATTCTCGACGAGGGCGACTTCCTCGGCCTCTACAACAAGGCGCTCGTCCGGGCCAATGACCTTGGCTGGTTCGACGAGGTCGCCCGCGGCCGGTCGCAAGGCCGGCGGATGGGCCTCGGTATTGCCACATTCCTTGAGAAAAGTGGTCTCGGGCCGAACGACACCGCGGATGTCGAGATCACCCGCCGCGGCAGGGTGCGCATCTACTCCGGTGGTACGTCGCTCGGTCAGGGAATCGAGACGGCACTCGCACAGATCGCCGCCGACGTGCTACCGGTCGGACTCGCACAGATCGACGTCATCAACGGCGACACCGCAGAGCAGCCCTACGGAACGGGATCGTGGGCGAGCCGCTCCACGGTGGTCACCGGTAGCGCGGTCCACCAGGCCTGCAAGGACGCGGCCGGCCGCCTCATCGAGCTGGCCTCACGAATGCTCGACCTTGCACCGAACGAGCTGGTCATCAACGGACCGACCGTTCAGAGTCGACTCGACCCGAGCCAGCGCAAGACCTTCGCCGAGCTGGTCGCGGCCAGCCTGCCGGGATCGCCGTACCTCGGTGAGGACGAACCGTCCGGGATCCGGATGCGCCATCGGTTCACGGTGGACCACATGACCTACCCGTACGGCACGCACGTCTCGCTGGTCGAGGTCCACCCGGATACCGGACGGGTGGAGGTGCGCGGTTACCTCGTCGCCTACGAGGTCGGTGTGGCGGTCAACCCCACCATGATCGAGGGTCAGTTGAGGGGCGGAATCGCCCAGGGCGTCGGCGGCGCGCTGATGGAGGAGTTCACGTACGACGAGGCCGGTCAACCGCAGTCGACGACGTTCATGGACTACCTGATGCCGACGGCGTGCGAGATACCGGACATGGACATCTTGATCAGCGCGGACTATCCTGCCTCGACCAACCCCCTCGGGGTGCGCGGTGCCGGCGAAGGTGGCCTCACCGCGGCAGGCGGTTGTCTCGCCAGTGCCGTGCGCGACGCGTTATGCGAGGACGAACCTGGCGCAACGGATATAATTAGGCTGCCGATAACCCCGGCGTACATCACCCACTATCTTGATGGGCAAGCCTAAGGACTCGGATGAGTTACACGTCCAAAGCGGACATGGTGACAGCAAAGTTGCGCGAAATGATCATCGCCGGTGAGATCCGGGCATCGTCCGCGCTGCGCCAGAGGGACCTCGCCATCCAGTTCGGAGTGAGCCAGACGCCCGTGCGTGAGGCTCTCAGACGCCTGGAGTCCGAAGGGATCGTCGTCAACGACCCGCACAAGGGCTCCACCGTCGTCGAGGCGAGTGGGGGCCTGTGGAATGAGAACTTCGCGGTCCGTGCCGCGCTCGAGTCGCTCGCCGCGGAACTTGCCTGCGACTTGATCACCGACGTGCAGGTCAACGAACTGGCCCGACTCGATGAGAAGATGCGCGCACTCGGCGAGGTCAACGACGAGTACCGCGACCTGAACCGACGCTTCCACTTCGGGATCTGCAGCGCGGCGCACAGTCCCATGCTGATGTCGTTCATCCGCCTGCTGTGGAGCGCCCTGGGCGACGGCCCGCACGTCGTACGCAGCCATCGCGAGTCGACCTGTCAGCACGGGAAGATCCTCAAGGCCCTGGCCGCACGAGACAGCGCCAATATTGGTGGCCTCGTGCGCGAACACATCCTCGGCGCCAGGATCGACCAGGAGTAGTTGTCGCGCCGGCTCCTTTAGCTCGCCCAACTCGCAAACAATTATCGGTTCTACCTGTTGCTCGTTTGGTATATCATTTGGTATACCTGAGGGGTCTTATCCCACTAACCGCTCGACGTCGACGATCGGTCAGACCCCCTGGAGGACGCACCAATGACGACGACTGCTCCCACCCGTACCGGCGCCGAGATAGTCCAGAACCTTCCCTGGAGATGGGGCGTCCAAGGCAAGATTTTCGTCATCGGCGGCCTCGGATTCATGTTCGACGCGTGGGACGTCATCCTCAACGCGTTCCTGTTTCCGCTGCTGTCGAGGGACTGGGGGCTCAGCGCCGGGCAGCTCGGCTGGCTCGGTACGACCAACTTGATCGGCATGGCGATCGGCGCGATCCTGCTTGGTGGGGTCGCGGACATCATCGGACGTAAAAAAGTCTTCACCTACGCGCTGCTGGCCTTCGCGCTCCTTTCCGTCCTCAGCGCCGCCTCACCGAACTACGAAGTATTCATCGTTCTGAGATTCCTGGCCGGAGTGGGCCTGGGCGGCTGCATCCCGGTCGACTACGCGATCGTCGGAGAGTTCACGCCCAGCAAGGTTCGCGGCAGGGTACTGACCGGGATGGACGCATGGTGGCCGATCGGCGCCACTCTCTGCGGCCTGGTCGCGGCGTTCCTGGCCGGACACGGCATCACCAACTGGCGGTTACTGCTGCTGTTCATGGTGCTGCCGGCGCTACTGGTCGTGTGGGTGCGGCGCGGTATCCCGGAGTCACCGATGTATCTGCTGCGCGCCGGCCGCGAGACTGAAGCGCGTGAGGTCATCGACGACCTGGTACGGCGCACCGGCACCGAGCCGCAGGAATATGTGATGGGCGAGCCGGAACCGGCCGCACCGCTGTCGATCAAGAGCATCCTCAATCGCGTCGCGTACCTGTGGAGGTTCGACTGGAAGATCACGTTCATCTCCTGGGCGCTCTTCTCGTCCGTGTTGTTCCTCTACTACGGTGCGCTGATCTGGCTACCGAAGATTCTCAGCGACACCAAGTACAGCGAGTACGTCGCCTTCATGGTCACCACCGGCGTGACCGCGGTCGGCATCGTCGGCGTGCTGATATCGGCGTACCTGGTCGACTGGTTCGGTCGCAAGAAAGTCATCTTCGGCTCCGCACTGCTGACCACGCTGTCGATCATCATGTTCGCGATCTATCTCGACGTACCCGGCCCGGCGAAGTTCTGGATCCTCACCTTCGGCATCGTGATCGAGTTCTGCATTCCGGCGATCTACTGCTACTGCTCGGAGCTCTACCCGACACGACTGCGCGCCTCAGGGTTCGGCTGGGCCTCCAGCGCGAGTCGCATCGTCTCGGCACTGGTCCCGGTGGCCTTCGGCAGCCTCTTGTTCCCCTACCTCGGGTACGTCGGCACCTTCGCCGCTGCGGGCGGTCTGCTCGTGCTGGTCACGTTGATCATGATGTTCCTGACGCCCGAGACCAAAGGCACGATCATCGACTAGCGGCGCGCCTCGTCCGGTCCACGAGGGGCGATAGTCTGGTCGGGAGTCCCGCTCATCCATAACCGGGACGATCCGACCGCGCGCATCAACCCGCTAACCGCTCTAGGAGATACCACCCCGATGGCCAAGATCATCTATACCCACACCGACGAAGCGCCGATGCTGGCGACCTACTCGTTCCTACCCGTCATCGAGGCCTACGCCTCGACTGCCGGTGTCGAGGTCGAAACTCGGGACATCTCACTGGCCGGGCGCGTCATCGCGCAGTTCACCGACCGGCTCCCCGCCGAGCAGCGCATCGAGGACGCGCTGGCCGAGCTCGGAGACCTGGCGAAGAGGCCGGAAGCCAACATCATCAAGCTTCCCAACATCAGCGCCTCGGTCCCCCAGCTGAAGGCGGTCATCGCCGAGCTGCAGGCCCAGGGGTACGCGCTTCCGGACTACCCGGAGTCG
>CAJDTT010000018.1_pt1 | contig 35527 bp, 35 predicted proteins | sample 7389841 | NCBI WGS metagenome assembly CAJDTT01 (sample SAMEA7055655, study PRJEB34461) | soil metagenome | biome: terrestrial ecosystem; feature: Peninsula; material: soil | place: Antarctica | collected 2016
TTAGAGGTGAGCCTCCAGCTCGGCAGCGGCGCGCAATAGTGGTCGCGAGAGTCGAGTGCCGGGCGCGCGTCCGATGCGTTCGGCCGGTCCGGAAACTGAGATGGCTGCGACGACTTCACCGCGCCGATTGCGGACCGGCGCGGATACGGATGCGACGCCGGGCTCGCGTTCGGCGATCGAGGCCGACCAGCCGCGGCGGCGTACGCCGGCGACCGTGCGTGCCGTGAATGCCGAGTCTTGCATGATCTTCTGCGCGTCGCTCTCGTCGCTCCAGGCGATGAGCACGTGCGCGGCAGAGCCGGCGTTCATTGCGAGGCGAGCGCCGATCGGTACCGTGTCGCGCAGTCCGCTCGCGCGCTCGGCCGCCGCAATGCAGACACGTACCTCTTCTTCTCGCACGAATACCTGTGCGCTTTCGCCGGTCGCATCGCGCAGCTTGCGTAGTACGACGGTCGACACGTCCACGAGCGGGTCGCGCGCAAACACGGCCAGCTCGGCGACGGACGGTCCGATGACCCAGCGACTCTGCTGATCGCGACGGAGGATCCGGTGCGCCTCAAGCGCGGAGGCGAGACGATGGGCGGTAGCTCGGGGGAGCTTGAGCTCGTCGACGAGCTCTGCGAGCGACCGCGGCTGCACTGCGCAGGCCTCGATGATGCTGACGGCCTTGTCCAGTACGCCGATACCGGTCGTCGTCTTTTCCATATGGTGATACTACCGTCTCGTATTATGGGACGCGCTGGGAGAGCGAGTCACGCCCGCGTACGATTCCTATTGGCCGGACAGGACTCTCATACTTTGGGATTCGGCACTAACGTATCCAGATTCGGCTCCCCTTGCAATGGGATTTAGAGCGTAGCTAGTTGGAGGCTCGACACAATGGGTAAGACCCTCGCAGAGAAGATATGGGACGACCATCTGGTCCGTCGCGTCGAAGGTGAACCCGACCTTCTGTATATCGATCTTCATCTCGTCCATGAAGTCACGAGCCCACAGGCCTTCGACGGACTGCGCGCCGCCGGTCGTCGGGTACGCCGGACCGACCTGACGGTCGCGACCGAGGACCACAACGTGCCCACGACCGACATCGACAAGCCGATCGCGGACCCTGTGTCCAGGCTTCAGGTCGACACCCTCCGCGCTAACTGCAAGGAGTTCGGCGTACCGCTCTACCCGATGGGTGACAAGAACCAGGGCATCGTGCACGTCATCGGCCCGCAGCTCGGGCTGACCCAGCCGGGTACGACGGTCGTCTGCGGCGACAGCCACACGTCCACCCACGGCGCGTTCGGTGCGCTCGCGTTCGGGATCGGCACCAGCGAGGTCGAGCAGGTACTTGCCACGCAGACGCTTCCGCTGCGTCCCTTCAAAACGATGTCGGTCACCGTCAACGGCGCCCTCGGCGAGGACGTCACCGCGAAAGACATCATTCTCGCGGTCATCGCACAGATCGGCACCGGCGGTGGACAGGGCTACGTCATCGAGTACCGCGGCACCGCCATCGAGGCGCTGTCGATGGAATCGCGCATGACCATCTGCAACATGTCGATCGAGGCCGGCGCACGTGCGGGCATGATCGCGCCGGACGAGACGACCTTCGAGTTCCTCAAGGGCCGCGAACGCGCGCCCAAGGGAGCCGAATGGGCCGCCGCCCTCGAGTACTGGAAGACGCTGCGCACCGATGACGATGCGACGTACGACGCCGAGGTCGTGCTCGACACCGCCGCGCTGACGCCATTCGTCACCTGGGGTACCAACCCGGGTCAGGGTGCGCCGCTGTCATCCTCCGTGCCAGATCCGGACTCTTATGAAGATCCGGGTGCGCGCACCTCGGCCTTGAACGCACTGAAGTACATGGATTTGCAGGCCGGTACCCCGCTGCGTCAGATCTCGGTCGACACCGTGTTCGTCGGCTCGTGCACCAACGGCCGCATCGAGGACCTGCGCGCGGTAGCCGCCGTGGTCAAAGGCCATAAAATCGCCGGAAGCGTGCGGATGCTGATCGTTCCCGGTTCGATGAAAGTCAAGCTCCAGGCCGAGAGCGAGGGCCTGGACAAGGTCTTCACCGAGGCTGGCGCTGAGTGGCGCTCGGCGGGTTGCTCGATGTGCCTGGGAATGAACCCCGACCAGCTTGCTCCCGGCGAGCGGTCGGCATCGACTTCCAACCGAAACTTCGAAGGCAGGCAAGGCAAGGGCGGCCGCACGCACTTGGTGTCGCCACTCGTGGCAGCCGCGACCGCCATCCGCGGCACGCTGTCCTCTCCCAGCGATCTAGAAAAGTAAGGCACATAATCATGCAGAAGTTTTTGACGCACACCGGAACGGTCGCGCCGTTGCGCCGCAGCAATGTCGACACCGATCAGATCATTCCCGCCGTCTACCTCAAGCGGGTCACCAAGACCGGCTTCGAGGATGGACTGTTCTCGGCGTGGAAGGCGAACGAACCGGACTTCGTGCTGAACAAGCCGGAGTACGCCGGGGCCTCGATTTTGGTTGCTGGACCGGACTTCGGGACCGGATCGTCCCGCGAACACGCCGTATGGGCACTTCGAGACGGCGGGTTTTCGGTAGTTATTTCCCCGCGTTTCGCGGACATCTTCCGAGGCAACTCACTCAAGGACGGACTGCTCACCGTCGTGCTTCCTGAGGCTGAGGTCGAGGCGCTCATGGCTCTTGGCGAGCAGTCGCCTGCGGCGGAGGTGACCGTTGATCTGGAGAAGCGCGAAATCAGCTATGCGCCCCAGAACGCCTCTGTGGCAGGCGATTCCGCCGCGAAGACGGTCCCATTTGAGATCGACGATTACAGTCGCTGGCGTCTGATGGAAGGGTTCGACGACATCGGGCTAACGCTGCGCAACGAGGGTGATATCTCCGATTTCGAGACCAAGCGGCCGACGTGGAAGCCCGTCACGGTCTGAAAAGAGGGCGATTTCGGGTGATACGAATCGCCTGACACAGAAGGAAAAATGGTGCAAGGTGATTGAACCGAGCGCCATTTTTCCTTACCGTTACGCGTATGTCATCTCATTAGAGACGACCGTGAGGCGTCGAGTCATCCAAGATGATCGGCACAAACGACGTAACTGTCAGTCCTGGGAGGGACAACTGTGAACAAGTCCGAATTGGTTGAGGCCCTCGCCGCGCGCCTCGAAGGAGACAAGAAGACCGCCGCTAAGGCAGTCGACGAAATTGTCGACCTCGTCCTGCGCTCGGTCGTTAAAGGTGAAAAGGTATCGATCGCCGGCTTCGGTGTGTTCGAGAAGCGCGCTCGCGCGGCTCGCACCGCTCGCAACCCTGCGACCGGAGAGAGCATCAAGCTCAAGAAGACCAACGTGCCGGCGTTCCGCCCGGGCACGCAGTTCAAGAACGTAGTTGCGGGCAAGGTGAAGCTCGGCGCCGCGCCGAAGCCCGCCAAGAAGGCCGCGACCAAGACTGCTGCCGCCGCGGCGAAGAGCACGGCAGCCAAGAAGACTACGGCTGTGAAGGCAACCAAGACGACGGCCAAGACCACCGCTGCGAAGGCACCGGCCAAGAAGGTCGCCAAGGCACCTGCCGAGAAAGCCGCCAAGAAGACGGCGGCCAAGAAGGCACCTGCCAAGCGCTAACTCGCCCCGAGCACATATCGCCCAGGCAAAAACGGGACGCGATACGACGATGAGTCGCACCGCGTCCCGTTTGCATTCTCAGATGAATTACGGCGGCGCTAGTCCTCGGGCAGCAAAGCGCGGTAGTAGTCTGCCGTGACGATCCGGTCGCCCACGCCGCCGAATGCCCACACGCCGCCTTTCTTGCTACCGACTTGTGCGGGATTGTCGTCAACTCGAAAAGCCGAGGTCAGCGCGTCGACGACACCGCCTTGCGTGCTGAGCACGATGGGTCCCGGCGCGGCCAACAGTTTGTGCACCGCGCTAAATCCGCGCTCATCGTCGTCCGCGAACTCGAGGTCACCGAGGTTCGGCGCATCCTTGACCTTGATCTGCAGCGCCTCGGCGAGCGGCTGGATGGTTTGGCGGCAACGTACGGGATCGGCGGTGTACAGGCCGATCGGCGCGAACGCCGGCAGTGTCTGGGCGATCGCGGTCGCCTGCCGGCGACCCTTTTTGTCCAGCGGCCGGTCGTCGTCGTCGCCGGTCCATTTGTTGCGCTCACCGGCGCGGCCGTGCCGCACAAGCAGCAAAATGACTGGCGTCGTACCGATTTGCGCGAAGCGGTCCAGTACGACGCGATCCGTCGGATAGGTGAGCCGCCCGGATGCCTTGGCGAGTGGCACCCATGCGAAGTCGTCGACCTCCTCGAGGTCCATCGACGACGGCGCGTCGGTGCAGCCGTCCGCGAGCCGCATCGCCCAGTAGCTCACGGACTTGGCCCGCGAGCCGATGCAGTAGTGGGCTGTGGACAGAAACACGCCGAGCGTAAACGGCAGCCCGGTCTCCTCGGTGACCTCCCGAACCGCTGTTTGAATGGGATTCTCACCAGCATCCGGTTTACCCTTGGGCAGCGACCAGTCGTCGTACGACGGACGGTGAACGAGCAGGACCTCGACAGTGCCGTTGTGGTCGCGCCACAGGACGCCGCCGGCTGCGGTGAGATTGGCGGCGTCGTCGCCGACTGCCACGGGGTCCGGCTCGCTCATCGTCGTACTCAAGAGGCTGATTTAGGATTAACCGAGATGCCCGCAATGAGTTCGCTCTGGTAGTCGGACATCGGCACTGTCGCGCCCTCGGCGCTGCTGAGCCATGTGCCGTCGGGCTGCAGGTCCCAGGCAATGATGTCGGCGTCCAGGATCCGATCGATCATCGCCTTGATCCGCCCGCGCGCGATCGTGTCGGTCACCTGCGTGAGCACCTCTACTCGGCGGTCGAGGTTGCGGTGCATCAAATCGGCGCTGCCTATGAGGATTTCGGGGTCGCCGTCGTTGTGGAAGTACGAGATCCGAGAGTGCTCAAGAAAACGCCCGATGATGGAGCGCACCCGGACGTTGTCGGACATCCCTGGCACGCCCGGCCGGACCGCACAGTTAGTGCGCACGATCAGATCCACTTGGACGCCGGCCATAGAGGCGCGGTACAGGGCGTCGATGCTTTCCTCGTCGACGATGTGGTTGGTCTTGATGACCACTCGCGCTGGCTTGCCGGAGCGGGCATTCTCGGCCTCACGGTCGATCCGCTCGATCAGGCCCTTGCGTACGCCGTGGGGTGCGACCAGAAGCTTGCGGTACTCGGTCTGCCGGGAGTAGCCGGTCAGCACGTTGAACAGGTCGGTCAGGTCCGCGCCGATCTCCGGGTCGGCCGTGAGCAGCCCCAGGTCTTCATACATGCGCGCCGTCTTGGGGTTGTAGTTGCCCGTCCCGATATGGCAGTAGCGGCGGATCTGGCCGCCTTCCTGGCGTACGACGAGGGCGGTCTTGCAGTGCGTCTTGAGCCCGACCAGTCCGTAGACGACGTGACAGCCTGCGCGCTCGAGCGCTCGCGCCCAACTGATGTTGGCTTCCTCATCGAAGCGGGCCTGGATCTCCACCAGTACGACGACCTGCTTGCCGGCCTCGGCTGCCTCGACGAGCGCATGCACGATTGGGGAGTCGCCCGAGGTGCGGTAGAGGGTCTGCTTGATCGCGAGGACCTTCGGGTCCGCGGCGGCCTGCTCGATGAACTTCTGCGTGCTGGTTGCGAACGAGTCGTACGGGTGATGCACAAGTACGTCGCCCTCGCGCAGCGTGGCGAAGATCGACTTACCTTCGGTGAGCCGCGGGTGGGTGGCCGGGACGAACGGCTCGTCCTTGAGGTCGGGCCGGTCCACGTCGACGATCGCGAATAGTGAGGAAAGATCCAGCAGACCTGGCACGACGATGATGTCGTCCTCGTTGACGTCTAGCTCGCGAGCCAGCAGATCCAGTACGTGCGGATCCATGTTGTCGGTGACCTCGATGCGGACCGCGGGTCCGAACCGCCGTCGCGCGAGCTCTCGCTCGAGTGCCTGCAGCAGGTCCTCGTCACGATCTTCCTCGACATCGAGGTCGGCGTTGCGCGTTACGCGGAAGGGGTGGTGGTCGATGACCTCCATGCCGGGGAACAGCTGCCCAATGTTGGCCGCGATCAGGTCTTCCAACGGCACGAACCGGTCCTTGCCGAGTTTGATGAACCGGTCGACGTTGTTGGGCACCTTCACCCGGGCAAACCGCTCGATGTCTTGCCCGGGATCCCGCACGACGACCGCGAGGTTGAGTGAGAGCCCCGAGATGTAAGGGAACGGGTGCGCCGGGTCGACCGCCAGCGGGGTGAGCACCGGAAAGATCTGCGAATGGAAGAACTCCCCGAGCCGGGCCTGTTCCTCGCCGGTCAGCTCGGCCCATTTGAGGATCTCGATGCCGTTGGCGTTGAGCGCAGGCATGATCTCTTCGTTGAAACACTTGGAGTGCCGGGCAACGAGTGCCTGCGTCTTCTCAGAGATCTTTTCCAGCTGTTCGCGGGCCGACATGCCATCAGGGGACCGCACAGACAATCCAGTGCTCTGACGGCGCTTCAGGCCGGCTACGCGCACCATGTAGAACTCGTCGAGGTTGCTGGCGAAGATGGCCAGGAACTTCACCCGCTCGAGCAGTGAGGTCGTCGGGTCCTCGCCGGCGGCAAGCACTCGTGCATTGAAGTCAACCCAGGAGATCTCGCGGTTGAGATATCTGTCGTTGGGGAGTGTTCGCGCGTCAGTTCCGGCCGATTCCGCGGTTGATGAGCTCATGGCATACATCGTCGCCTATGCTGCACGACTGGGTAAAGCCAGGTTCAACCGATACCGCGTCGTACGTCGCAAGTTTGCCGGAACTTCATCCGGCCGACCCGTTGGCGGCGCGTTGCTCGTACTCGGCGAACAGTGCCGCAGTACGTGGTCCGAGCCCCAGCTGGGCGGCTTCGCTGAGCTCATCCAGGGTGTCGACGTCGGTGCGCACGGTCTGCGCCGGAACGTCGATTGCCATCGCGCCCGCGGCGGTGTGTGCGGCCGCGGAGTCGTAGCCGAACTGCGGGTCGAGTGCGGTGCCTGGCCCAGCGGCCAGCAACGTGGTACCGATCCCACTGGAGTCCGCGACATACGACCGCCCAAAGCGGGTTGCCTCAACCAGTACGGCGGACAACTCGGTCGGCGCGAGTGTCGGCAGGTCAGCGGTGAGCGCGGCGACGTACGACGTGCCGGCGGCTCGGGCGGCTAGTTCACCGGTGTGGATGGCTTCGTTGAGGCGGGCAAACCCGGGTGACTCGAACGGCAATGTCGACTGCTCGGCTACGACGATGGCGCCGAGCGCGCGCACACCGGCCGCGATCTGAAGGTCCTCGGTGACGACGTACACGGCCTGGACCTCGTCACTGGCGAGGGCGGATTCGACGGTGTCGTAGGCGAAGGCCGCCGCCAGCGCGGCGTTGTCGATGAGCCCTTCTGGCTCGGTGACGACCCGTGTCTTGGCGTTCTGGGTCGCCTTGACCGGTACGACGAGAGCCCAGGCGGGCGCGGCACCGGCCGGGTCGCCCGGAGCATTTTCGGCGGGCCGTACGGAAGCTGTGGAATCTTGGTCTGTGTCATGCATTAAGGACATCATTGCAAGTCGCTAAGGTGAGCAGACCACAGAGCATGCAAATTGGGGCCGCAGGGCGATGCGGCGTCCTCGAACCGCTGCGGTAGTAGCGAATGACGCAACGACGCGACAGGAGATCAATCGGTGAGCACCTCGGCAGAGAAGAAGCCCAAGCGGAAGCGTCCCGGAGGTCGGGAGCTCTCGCTGACGCTGAGGTTCGTGGCGCCGTTGGTTCGCAATGCGTCTCGGCTGCTTTTCAAGGAGAAGTTCCGCAACCGCGAGCTGATCCCGGCGACCGGCCCCGTGCTCTTGGTCATTAATCACGTCTCAGTGGTCGATCCGCTGGCGGTCGCAAGTTACGTCTGGTCGGCCGGTCGGCTGCCGCGCTTCATGATCAAAGACGGAGTCTTCAAGGCACCGGTAGTCGGTGCCGTGATGCGCCACTGCAAACAGATCGAGGTTGCCCGTGGCTCGGCGAGCGCGCTGAAGTCCATCCAAGATGCCGTATCGATACTCCACGAAGGTGGTGTCGTGGTCGTCTATCCAGAGGGCACGGTCACGCGTAACGACAGCTTCTGGCCGATGCGCTCCAAGACCGGTGTTGCGCGGATAGCCCGCGCCGCGCCAGATGTGCCGGTGGTCACGCTGTCGCAATGGGGCGCTCAGGCGACATGGAACTACCACACCCGTAAGAAAAGCCTGTTCCCGCGCAAACCGGTAAGTATCGTGGCGCGTGGCGAGCTGGACCTATCGGCGGAACGCGCGTTGCCGGAGTCCGAGTCACTGCGGCAGATGACCGACCGGATGATGAACGACATTGTCGCCGGTGTCGGCGAGCTTCGCGGCGAGACGCCACCGCCAGACCTGTTCGGCAACGGCAAGAGCGATGCCTCATGACGAAGGTCGCTGTTCTCGGTTCAGGGTCCTGGGGTACGGCGTACGCCAAGGTGCTGGCCGACGCGGGTTCGGAGGTGATGCTGTGGGCGCGGCGTCCTGAGGTCGCGACATCGGTGAACCGCTACCAAGAAAACCCGGACTATCTGCCCGGCGTCACCCTTCCAATCACGTTGAAGGCGACCGCGGACTATCGGCATGCCCTCGACGGCGCGCGGATCGTCGTACTGGCGATCCCGTCCCAGACGCTGCGTCCCAATCTCGACGATTGGCGCGACTCCATCGGTCCTGATGCAACACTCGTCAGCCTGATGAAAGGCATCGAGCTCGGTACGACGATGCGCATGTCGCAAGTGATCGCGCAGGTTGGCGGCGTCGAAGCCGACCGCATCGCCGTGGTCACCGGCCCCAATCTGGCGCGTGAGATCGCCGGGGAGCAGCCCGCCGCGACCGTCATCGCCTGCGCTGACCACGGGCGCGCGGTCGAGCTGCAGCAGGCCAGCCAGACGGCCTACTTCCGGCCGTACACCCACACCGATGTCGTGGGGTGCGAGCTGGGCGGCGCGGTCAAGAACGTCATCGCGCTCGCGTGCGGTATCGCCGAAGGCATGGGCTTCGGCGACAACACCAAGGCAACGCTGATGACCCGCGGGCTCGCCGAGACCTCACGGCTGGGTGTGGCGCTGGGCGCACAGCGCGCGACGTTCTCCGGTCTCGCGGGACTCGGCGACCTCGCCGCGACGTGCACTTCACCGCTGTCGCGCAACCGCACATTCGGCGAGCGACTCGGAATCGGCGAGAGCCTGGAGCAGGCACTGCGGCGTACCAAACAAGTTGCCGAAGGCGTCAAGTCGTGCCGGTCGATCCTCGACCTTGCCACCAAGAACGGCGTAGAAATGCCGATCACAGCAGCGGTTGTCGCGATCTGCCACGAGGGACACCGGGCCCGCGATGAGGTGGGTGCGTTGATGGGGCGGGCGACGAAACCGGAGTCGCTGGCCTGAGCCGGCGTCCGCGGGACTATTTCTCGATCGACTTCAGGCGCTGCTTGACTGCCGTCGAGATCGGCGCCAGTGCCGTACTTCCCGCGACGTCGTTGGGAACCGCGACCGAGATATAGACTTCGCGGTCCATCGCGGTCCACAGCGTGTTGTCGCCGGGCACGCCGTACGCCGACGTGTCGGTCTGCGTTTTCACAAACCACGTCACGTCGTTGACGACGGTGAGCTGCGCGGTGGCCTCGTAGCCGGACGGCTTCGCCACACCGCAGATGAGCACGACCGGGGGCTGACCCCACGCCATCGAGCCGGGATAGCCCTTGATGGGACGCTGCGTGCGGCCGTCGATTTGCTTCGGTAGCCCGTCGACGAGGTTGGCGCAGATGTCCTGAGTGCCATCGACTTCGGGCACCGTTACGGCGCTGAGCGTGCTGGAGTTGTTGTTGCTGGCGTCCCCGACGCCGCTGAGATTGCTGGTAATGATCGTGGCGGTGATACCGGCGGCGACAAGAGCGGTGGGAATCGCGATGTAGGTGGCCAGCCGGGCAGGTGATAAGGACACGGTGAGGAGCTGGAGCCTCCGTTAGAGGTTGACTTAGCGGGTTGACTTAGAGATTGACGACGGGGCAGGTCAGGGTGCGGGTGATTCCGTCGATGCCCTGGACCCGCGCGACGACCAGTTTGCCGAGCTCGTCGACGTTGCGCGCCTCGGCACGCACGATGACGTCGTACGGACCGGTTACGTCGTCGGCAACCTTGACACCCGGCAGCTCACGGACCTCGGCCGCGACGTCGGCGGCCCGACCGACCTCGGTCTGGATGAGAATGTATGCCTCTACCATTGTGTTGCCCTCCTGCCTATACGGTTCGGCACCAAAAGTACCGCAGATCAGCGCCGCCTGTCGCGGCGGCGTCGGCCTCGCCCGGCATGATGGACCCGTGCCGCCTGGCGCGGTACTGACAGGAAGGGGCGAGCAATCGCTAAGCAAGAAGGACGACCAGCCGATCCGGGCACGGCGCGGACCGTGGGGGACATCGGCGAGTTCGGGCTGATCGACCGCGTTGTGCGGCGCACCGCGGCGCCCAACGACCGAGTGCTGCTCGGGCCAGGCGATGACTGCGCCGTGATCTCCGCGCCCGATGGCCGAGTCGTTGTGACGACCGACGTGCTGGTCGAGGGACGACATTTCAGACGGGACTGGGGAAGTGGCGAGGATACCGGGCGGCGCGCCGCTGCGGCCAACCTCGCTGACATCGTCGCGATGGGCGCCGTACCGACCGGCATCGTCGTCGGGCTCGCCTGCCCGCCGGAACTCGAGATTGCCTGGGTAGAGGCATTTGCCGGCGGCCTGCGTGATGAGTGCGCGCTGGTCGGTGTGTCCGTGGTCGGCGGTGACATCTCGCGCAGCGACACCATTTTCGTTTCGGTGACCGCGTTCGGCGACTTAGAGGGACGCGCGCCGGTGTTGCGAAGCGGTGCCGGGGCCGGTGAAGCGGTCGCGTTGTGCGGACGTACTGGGTACGCCGCTGCCGGGCTCGCCGTACTGTCGCGCGGGTTTAGGGCCGGCAAGGCGTTCATCGATGCCTACCGGCGCCCCGACCCGCCGTACGCCGAGGGCAAGGCGGCCGCGCTCGCCGGCGCGACGTCGATGTGTGACGTCAGCGACGGGCTGATCCAAGATCTTGGACACATTGCGGCCGCGAGTGGTGTGCGCATCGATCTGCAGCGCGCCGCATTCGACGTACCACCGCGGATGGTCGAGATCGGCTCGGCGCTCGGCCAAGATCCGCTCGGCTGGGTGCTCGGAGGTGGCGACGACCACGCCTTGGTGGCGACGTTCCGCTCCGCGAACGACGTGCCGGAGCGCTGGCAGATCATTGGTACGACGCTTCCGGTCGAGCCTGCGCCAAGCTCGACCCCCGACAGTGTCGACTCGGCTGGCTCCGCTGATCGCGACGGCGCCGCCGCGGTCACTATCGACGGTAAATTGCCCACGATGGCCGGTTGGAACCACTTCTAGCGGCGATCTGCCGGGACAAACCTGCTGTGACCGCGCAGCGTTGCGCAATTTTCCGCGCGGATCGTGGTTTATGTCGCCATTTTCGATCCTGAGATGCCATGATCGGTGCTATGGGCATCGTCACTATCTCGGCGTCATACGGCACGGTCAGCGCGCAGGTCGGTCCGGCGGTCGCGCGGGCCCTTCACCTGCCGTTCGTGGACCGCGCCATACCGCAAGCCGTCGCTCGGTCGCTCGGCGTACCGCTATCGGACGCCGAGGAGCAAGACGGCAAGGCGGCCACAGGCATGTGGCGGCTGATCAGTTCAATTGCGATGGTGCCGGACCTGACCGGCGGGGAGCATCTCGTCTATAACAAGGTCGCCGACGAACGACTGTTCAAAGAGAAGACCGAGCAGGTGCTCCACCAGGTGGCGGATGGGCCGGGCGCGGTGATCCTCGGTCGCTGCGCGGTACTGGTGCTGCGTAACCAGCCGAATGCCCTTCACGTGCGACTCGATGGCCCGATTGAGAAGCGAGTGGCGTTGCTGAGCAAGGTCAAAGATCTCGATAAAGACGAGGCGCGTAAGCAGATCGAATCTACTGACCGTGCCCGCAAGGCGTATGCGCATTCGTTCTACAAATGCGATTTGAACGACGCGCGGCACTATCACCTAGTCATCGATGCAACTGCCTTCCCGACCGAAGACGTCACCGACATGATCGTGCACGCCGCCCGCGCTCGCGGAGTTCATTCCGGCAACTAGCCGGCCGTCGCGGCCGGGGCACGACGTGAGGGGGCGTGGGAGCGGACTTCCACGCCAGGTCCGGCACAAACGGGCCGTGGAAGCGAACTTGAGTGGCTGGTTCCCGCTCGGATGAGCTCACGGATGGTGGGGTATACACCTGCGGATCGTGCGAACGCGAAAAGCCGCCCCATAGGGGGCGGCTTTTGTTGCGTGTAGCCGGTAGTGCCGTGCGGGCTGTTAGCCCTTGACGACCTTGCCGCTCTTGATGCAGGTCGTGCATGCGTTGAGCGTCTTATGGGTGCCACCGGCGACAACGGCGTGTACCCGCTGGACATTCGGATTCCAGCGACGGCTAGTCCGACGATGAGAGTGCGAGACCGATTTGCCGAAACTCGGCTTCTTACCACAGACGTCGCAAACGCTAGCCACGGGAAACTCCTGGAATATCGTGTAATGAAAATTAGTCGGCTGCTCGGCCAGACGAGGGCGCGATGTTCGGTGGATCTGAACTCGCATAGAACCTGTCCAAATAGGCAACCTGTCAAGAGTAACCGGTGCCAACTCCGTACGTAAAGTCGGGTGCGCGTCGGGTGCGCCACATTCGGCACGTCGTAGTCAGCACATAAGGTAATTGCTTCGGCAGCGGTATCGAGCTATGAGGGAGGTTGCATTGTCTAAGGACACGACCTCATCCACTCCTGGCGCCGACTTGCGCATGGATGCCGCGACGGTACGGCGGTGGTGCTCGGCGGCCGTCGACGCGCTCGGAGCGCACCGCGACGAGATCGACTTGCTCAATGTCTTTCCGGTTCCGGACGGCGATACCGGCACCAACATGTTGCTCACGCTGCGCGCGATGACCGAGGCACTGCGCCGTGAGCGGCCCACCGACCTCAGCTCAGCGGCGGCCGTAATCGCACGCGGAGCGCTCCTCGGTGCACGCGGTAACTCAGGGGTCATCCTCAGTCAGTTCGTCCGCGGGATGGCCGAGATACTCGGCGAGCTCGATGATGAAGCGATTCGCACGCGCCCGACGTCCTTGCTGGCCGAGTCTCTCTCGCGGGGTGCTGAGCTTGCCCGCAAGGCAGTCTCGGATCCGGTCGAGGGCACGATCCTGACTGTTGCCGACCGGGCCGCCGAGGGCGCTCGCGACGCGGCAGCGCGCGCGAGCCTGGACATGGCCGGCATCGCCGATGTCGCGACCGCAGCGGCCACCGCGGCAGCAGCGGCGGTTGTGCAGACCCAGTTCCAGCTACCCGCGCTCACGAGAGCCAAAGTGGTCGACGCCGGCGGTCGCGGACTGTCGATAGTCCTTGACGCGCTCGCCGCGGTGACCGGCGGTCAGCCTGCCGGCGGCCCGGCGTGGGCGCGGAGGGTTCCGACGACGACGACCGACATCGATGAGTCATCCGCCGCCCGCCACGACTCCGACGGGTTTGCCTACGAGGTTGTCTATCTGCTTGATGCCCAGCGCGGCGCGGTCGCCACGCTGGAGGACTCACTGCGCTCCTTGGGGGACAGTGTGGTAATTGCCGAAGGCAGTGTGACTGAAGCAGAAACGGGCACGCTGACCTGGCGAATCCACGTGCATGTCAACGACGTCGGCGCGGCGATCGAGGCCGGAATCCAAGCCGGTCGGCCGCACCAGATCGAGGTCACTCGGTTCGAGGACCAGCGTGCTGACGGGCTGACGCCACTGCGTGGAGTCGCGGTCGTCGCTATCGCGCCCGGAGACGCATTGCGCTCGGCGTTCATCGGCGAGGGCGTCACGGTCGTGGACAGTGGCCCCGCGCGGCGCCCGTCCACGGCCGAGGTGCTCGCCGCGATCGAGGACACGCACGCCGCGCACGTCGTCGTACTACCCAACGACGGCGACTGCACCGCCGTGGCCGACGCGGCCGCCAGCGAGGCACGCACCTTTGGACATGATGTCGCCGTCGTACCAACAAAGTCGGTGATGCAGGGCCTGGCCGCGGTCGCCGTGCACGATGCCGAGCGCCGCTTCAACGAAGACGTCATCGCGATGGCAGAGGCGGCGGCCGCGACCCGTTTTGCCGACATCGCTGTCGCGGCGAGGGAAGCGCTGACGATGGCGGGGCACTGCCACCCCGGAGACGTCATCGGCTCGATCGAAAACGAGGTGGTGAAGATCGGCTCGTCGGTACTCGAGGTCGCACTCGACCTGCTCGACCGTTTCCTGGCGACTGGTGGAGAGCTTGTCACCGTCGCGGTCAGCCCATCGGCGCCGGACGAGCTCGCCGACGATCTGAGTCGCGATATCGCGACCCGACATCCAGAGGTCGAAGTCAGCATCCTGGCAGGGGGGCATCCCGACCACTTACTTCTACTTGGGGTGGAGTAGCTCCGTGATCACGCTGGACACCTCGCTTATCGACGTACTCGGACTGAAGGCGGCGAAGGCCTTCGAGTCGAAGTTTGACTATCGGACGGTGAGCGATCTGCTGCACCACTATCCCCGCCGCTACTACAAGCGCGGAGACCCGCGCGACTCGGGCGGGCTCGAAGTCGGGGAGCACGTCACCTTCTACACCGAAGTCGTCGCGACGCGATATGTCCCAACCGCGGGTGGCCGCGGCGGCAAAGGGCCGAAAGGCCGCGCCATCATCACCCTGGAAGTCCCCACCGGCACAATCGACGCCATCTTTTGGAACCAGCCGTGGCGGGTCAAGCAGCTCGAGCCGGGCACGAAGGGCCTATTCGCCGGGGTCGTGGCATCGTTCAACGGCAAACTACAGCTCAACTCGCCGGAGATCGAGGTGTTCTCCTCGGTAGGCCTGGCCAACACCGAAGGCGTGTCGGTCACGGATCCGCAGCGCTGGCAGGACCGGATGATGCCGATCTACCCGGCGAAGCCGAAGTTTCCGAGCGGCAGAATTCGGCAGTCCGTCGAGCTGATCGTCGACGGGCTTGCCCCGGTCGAGGACCCGGTCTCCGACGCCGAGCTCAAGGCCCTCGGGTACGTCGACCTCGACACGGCGCTGCGCCACAAGCACCTGCCGATCACCGAGAAGCAATGGCGCGCGGCGGACGAGCGGCTGAAGTTTCAGGAGGCGCTGTCGATCCAGCTGCTGCTGGCCAAGCGGCGGATCGAGGCGGCGAGCGTGCCGGCGATACCGCGTCCGCGAAGCACCAACGGTGCCAGTGCGGCATTCGACAAGGCACTGCCGTTCGAGCGCACCGCCGGTCAGATCACGGTAGGGGAGGAAATCGCGGACGACCTATCCGAATCGCACCCCATGCATCGGCTGCTCCAAGGCGATGTTGGCTCGGGCAAGACACTTGTCGCGTTGCGCGCAATGTTGCAGGTTACCGACCGCGGCGGGCAGGCCGCGTTGCTCGCACCCACAGAAGTACTGGCCTTCCAGCACGCCCGCTCGATCCGGGCGGCACTCGGGCCGCTCGGATCCGCCGGCGAGCTCGACAGCGTGCCCGATGCGGTCAAGATAGTGACGCTCACCGCGGGGCTCAGTACGGCGCGGCGTCGGGAGGCGATGGCGCAGATCGCGTCCGGCGAGGCGGACATCGTCATTGGCACGCATGCGCTCCTCGAGCCCAACGTGCAGTTCGCCGACCTCGGCCTGGTGGTCGTCGACGAGCAACACAGGTTTGGTGTCAAACAACGCGATGCCCTGCGGCGTAAGGGGACCGATGGATCGATCCCGCACACCCTGGTCATGACGGCGACGCCGATCCCGCGGACCGTGGCGATCACGATGTTCGGTGAGCTTGGCGTGTCGGTGATGTCGGACATGCCACCGGGTCGTATTCCGGTCGCGACCACTCTCGTCCCGGCAGGTGCTAAGCCAGCGTGGGTACAGCGTGCGTGGGAGCGGGTCCGTGAGGAGGTCGCCAAGGGCAGGCAGGCATACGTCGTGTGCCCGCGCATCGGACTGGACGAGGCTGACGACGTCGACGACGCAGATGCGCTCACGCAAGACGAGCAAGCGGCGGCTACCGACAAGAAACGACCGCCGATCGCCGCGCTCGAACTCGGCGAGCTGCTGCGGGAGGGGGCACTCCAAGGACTGCGCATCGAAGTGCTGCACGGCCGGCTCGCGCCGGACGTCAAGGACCGCGTCATGCGGCAGTTCGCGGACGGCGAGATCGACGTACTCGTCGCGACCACTGTCATCGAGGTCGGTGTCGACGTACCTAACGCCACGGTGATGGTGGTGATGGACGCCGAGCGGTTCGGGCTGTCAACGCTGCACCAGCTGCGCGGCCGGGTTGGCCGCGGCAATGACGCGGGTCTGTGTCTGCTGATCACGGAGGTGCCGCCGTACTCGCCGTCGGTTGAACGACTGAAGGCGCTGGAGGCCAGCAACGATGGGTTTGAACTGGCCCAGCTTGATCTGGAGCAGCGCCGCGAGGGCGACGTACTCGGCGTCGCCCAGTCTGGCACCCGGACCCACCTCAAGCTGCTGTCCTTAGTCAGGGACGGCGACACCATAGCGGCCGCGCGCGACTACTGCGACGCGGTGTTGCGCGCGGATCCGAGTCTCGAGCGGCATGCGTTACTCCTCGATGAGCTGGTGGCCCTCGAAGCGGAAGCCCGCTCGGAATATCTCGAGATGGGATAGCAGGTGACAAGAATCGTGGCCGGCGAGTACGGCGGCCGGCTGCTCAAGGCGCCTACCGGTACCACCACTCGGCCCACCTCGGACCGGACTCGCGAGGCGCTGTTCGCCTCGATCGATGCCACCCACGAGCTGGCCGATGGCCCGTTCGTCGACCTGTACGCCGGCAGCGGCGCGATCGGCCTGGAGGCGATCTCGCGCGGCGCACCGTCGGCGTACTTCGTTGAACGCCATCCACAAGCGGCCGCGATCATCCGCGACAACATCGCGACGCTGCGCGCGCAGGAGCGCTGCACCGTCATCCAGCAACCCGCCGAGCGGGCCTGTCAGGCCGGCGCCATCGACGCGCAGACCGTCTTCATCGACCCGCCGTACGACGTGACAACCCCCGAACTCGCCGACCTGCTGCAGGCACTGCTTGACGGGGGACTGTGCCGCCCGGATGCCCTGGTCGTCGTGGAGCGCGCGCACCGCGACCGGTGGGCATGGCCGCCTGGGATCGAGCCGTTGCGCGACCGGCGATACGGCGCTGCACACCTTTGGTACGGTCTGGCATTGTGAGCACCCAACAGAACCCCATCGCCGAGGGCAATATCGTGCGACGAGTCGCGTGCCCGGGCTCGTTCGACCCGCTGACTAACGGACACCTTGACATCTTTACGCGCGCCAGCGAGGTCTTCGACGAGGTCTATGCGTTGGTCACGGTGAACCCATCGAAAAAGACGATGTTCAGCCTCGAGGAACGGATGGAGCTCATCCAGGAGGCCACCGCACATCTACCCAACGTCCGGGTCGACTCCATCTCCAGCCTGCTGGTGGACTACTGCCGCGCCCACGACATCAAGGGCATCTGCAAGGGACTGCGCGTTGCCACCGATTTCGACTACGAAATTCAGATGGCGCAGATGAATCACAAAATTGCCGGCGTCGAAACGCTGTTTCTAGCGGCAAATCCGCAGCATAGTTACCTATCCTCGAGTCTGATAAAGGAAGTGGCGAGGTACGGCGGTGAAGTGCAGGACATGCTTCCCGCGTCGGCGTACTCCGCATTAATGACTCGCCTTGCCGAGCAGTCCGCGCCGTAGGGTGGATTCGCGGCAGGGCCGATAACTGGCCCGACGTACACGAAGGAATACTGGAATGAACCGCGTATTTGAGATCCTCGACGAGATCATTGAGGCGGTGGAGTCCGCCAAGGGCGTGCCCATGTCCTCGTCGGCGATCTTGAACCGGCCGGCACTTCTTGACCTACTCGACGACCTGCGTGACGCGTTCCCCACCGCGGTCGAGGATGCGCGCGAGATCCTTGAGCAGCGCGACGACATCATCGAGTCGGCGCGGCAGGAGGCCGAGCGCGTACACGAGGTAAGTACGTCGGAGGCCGACCGGCTCGTCAACGAAGCCCGACAGCAGGCCGACCGTTCGGTCTCGACGGCCAACAACGAGGCTGACCGCGTCGTCAATGCCGCACATGCCGAAGCCACTGCGTTGACCGAGAAGGCCGGCGCCGAGGCGAATCGGGCGATCGCGAGCAGTCAGGCCGAGCACGAGCGGCTGGTAAGCGAGCACGAGGTGCATACCTCCGCGCTGCGCAGCGCGGAGCAGATAGAGGCGGCCGCCAACGAGCGGGCCCGAAAACTGCGCGGCGACGCCGACAAGTACATCGACGACAGCCTGACCTCCCTGGCCGGCACGCTGCAGAAGCTTGGCAAGACCGTCGACCATGGCCGTGAGGCGTTGCGTGAGCGGCGCGGTACGGATACCGGCTACGAAGCGGTCTTCGACCAGGACACCTGATCGGGAGTCGACCGCGGCGCCCGATGGTGAGCCACGCGACGTCTCCCACTGCGCGCGAATACTAGCGGTCGGGCCGCCCGAGAAGGTAGTCTTAACGGTCGGCCCGGGCAACTGGGTCACTCGCTGAGCAGGCCGTTCGCGAGGATATTTTGCCCAATGCATCGGTGATATGACTACTAACCGCAGAGACCACCACGGCTCGTCCATGCCCGGACATGAGTCTGGCGCCCCCGCGAGGCACAGTCGCAAATATCCGCCGTCCGGCCCGCTAGTGATCGATATCAGGGACCTGGGTCGGCAGCCGGGCGCCGGGCGAGACATCGTCACGCAGGTGCCCGCGCCGGCGGATCTCGGCCTCGAGCTGATCAAGATCCCGCAGGGCTCGCCGCTCGAGCTCGATCTGCGTGTCGAGTCGGTCGCCGAGGGAGTGCTGGTCACCGGCGTCGTACGAGGCACCGCGGTAGCTGAATGCGGTCGCTGTCTGACTGAGACAACTGAAGATGTGCAGGTGAATCTCACCGAGCTTTTTGCCTATCCGGGCACGAAGACCGACGAGACCACCGAGGAGGATGAGGTCAACCGCCTGGTCGAGGACCGGGCCGATCTCGAGTCGGTGATCCGCAACGAGATCGTCACCGAGCTACCGCTTACGCCGCTGTGCAAACCGGACTGTCAAGGTTTGTGCGCCGGATGCGGCGAACGGCTCGAGGACCTACCCGAGGATCACACGCACGAGCTGATCGATCCGCGGTGGGCCGCGTTACGCGAGAAGTTCGAAGACCCGGAGTCCGACGGCGGCGAGCTCGACGACTCCTGATAGCGGATTAACTCGATCAGGCTGCCGTCCACGACAGGGCAGCAAGTAAGATCATTCGTCGGTCTTTGATGAGCGTCGTTTGAGCATCACCGAAGCTTTCACCAGAAACGCAGCACCGAGATACCGCACGCACTGTGCGGCATAACTGAGGAGAATCTAAATGGCCGTCCCCAAGCGGAAGAAGTCGCGCTCGAACACCCGGGCACGTCGTTCGCAGTGGAAGACGACGCCCACCGCGCTGACCACCTGCACCAACCGCGCATGCGGCGCTCCCGTGCGCCCGCATACCGCGTGCGGCGCGTGTGGCCAGTACGACGGGCGTCAGGTCCTCGAGGTCTGACCCTCCGGCACACCGGTTATGACCCCGCGCCGACAACGATGAGCGAATCACGAGAAGAACGATTCGCTCATCTTTGCGTGTCCATCGGCGCTGAGATTCCGCTCGACTACCTTGAGCTGGCGCTCATGCACCGCTCGTATGCTTATGAAAACGGTGGGATGCCGACCAACGAGCGACTCGAGTTCCTGGGCGACTCGGTGCTGTCGCTGCACGTGACCGAGGCTCTATACCGCAACTTTCCGGACCTGCCCGAGGGGCGACTTGCCAAGTTGCGTGCCTCCGTGGTCAACATGCGGGCGCTGGCGAGTGTGGCGCGCACTCTTGGACCCAACGGTCTGGGTGAGCACATTCGGCTCGGCCGCGGCGAGACCGTGACCGGCGGCGCCGACAAAGACTCGATCCTTGCCGATGCGCTCGAGGCGATTCTCGGAGCCGTGCATATGGGCACGGGACCCGATGCGGCCAAGGTCGTCGTACGCAAGCTGTTCGACCCGCTCATTGAAGCGGCCGCGTCCAGCGGCGCCGGGCTCGACTGGAAGACCCATTTGCAGGAGCTCACCGCGACACGTGGACTCGGCGTACCGACCTATCGGCTGCAGCACACCGGCCCAGACCACGCTCGAGTATTCGCCGCGACCGTCGTGCTGGGCGAGACCGCATACGGCTCTGGTACCGGACGGACGAAGAAGGAAGCCGAGCAGATCGCCGCCCGGCTGACCGTCGAAACCATCGAGTCCGGCTCGACGAGCGCAGATTAGCCGGTACGCCGGTGCCTGAGCTTCCCGAGGTCGAGGTGGTCAGGCGCGGCCTGCATGACCACGTCGTCGGCCGCACTATCGCGACGGTGGCCGTCCGACACCCGCGAGCGGTACGCCGCCACATGGCCGGTCCCGCGGACCTCGAACAGCGCCTAACCCAGGCGACGATCACCGGCACCGCCCGGCGCGGCAAGTACCTGTGGCTGGTGCTCGATGACGAAGACGCGCTGCTTGTCCACCTCGGGATGAGCGGTCAGATGCTTGTCGTGCCCTCCGAGGTTGCCCCGTCGACGCACGAGCGGGTGCGGTTCCATTTTGATGATGACGGCTCGGATTTGAGCTTCGTTGACCAGCGGACCTTCGGGCATCTGATGTTCGATGCTGGGGGCGCGGCATTGCCCAGCATCATCGCGCACATCGCACGGGACCCGTTCGACCCCGCGTACGACGCGGCCGCGGTCGCCGTACGGATCAAAAAACGGCACACGGGGCTCAAGCGCGCGCTTCTGGATCAGAGTGTCGTGTCCGGGATCGGTAACATTTACGCCGATGAGGCGCTTTGGGCGGCCCAACTGCATGGTGCGCGGCCGACCGAGAGGCTCACTAAGCCGCAGATCATCCGCGCGTTGGATGCCGCTCGGGACGTGATGGCACAGGCGCTCGGCCAAGGCGGTACGTCATTTGATGCGCTCTATGTCAATGTAAACGGAGCGAGCGGCTATTTCGACCGGTCGCTGCACGCCTACGGGCAACGGGATCTGCCGTGCGCCCGATGCGGTACGCCGATCCGCCGCGAGTCGTTCATGAACCGCTCGTCGTACTCGTGCCCCAAGTGTCAACCGCGGCCCCGCAACGGTCGCTTTTAACCGGACTCCGACCAGCCGTCAGACCCGTAGTGGATTGCTGATATGGTGAATATATAAAGCCAGCATGTCGACAGATCATGCAAACCGATAACGGGGGCCTGGCCCATGGATGAATTGATCGCGGACCGTGCGCCGCTGTATGAGATCAAGGCGAACCTGTTCAAGGGGCTCGCGCACCCGGTCCGCATTCGGGTGCTGGAACTGCTATCGGAGAACGCCGAAGTGTCGGTGAGCGACCTGCTCTCGGACCTGCAACTCGAAGCGTCGCACCTTTCGCAACATCTGGCCGTGCTGCGCCGCCATCACCTGGTGGTCTCCCACAGGCGCGCCAGTCAAGTCTTCTACTCGTTCGCATATCCGCAGGTCGCAGACCTGCTCAAGATCACGCGGGTGCTACTGACCGAAATCTTGCAGACCACTCAAGAACGGCTCATTCTGGCCGCCGATGGCTAGCTGGAACGCGCTCACCTCCCTGTTACCCAGCCGTTCGGACTACTCAGGTCTGCGTCGCTCGTGGCAGAGCGACCTGGTCGCCGGCCTGACTGTTGGTATCGTCGCGCTGCCGCTCGCGCTCGCGTTTGGCGTGAGCTCCGGTGCCGGGGCCGAGGCGGGCCTGATTACCGCCATAATCGCGGGCATCGTCGCGGCGGTTTTTGGCGGCTCCCATGTGCAGGTGTCCGGTCCGACCGGCGCGATGGTCGTCGTACTCGCGCCGGTCATGGCCGTGCACGGCGTAGGGGCGCTGGCGATGGTGACCATCCTGGCCGGCATCGTCGTGGTGCTTGCCGGCGTACTCAAACTCGGCCGGGTCGTGGGATATATACCGTGGCCGGTGATCGAAGGTTTCACCCTCGGTATCGCGATTATCATCTTTCTCCAGCAGGTGCCATCGGCGTTTGGCGCACGCGCGGGGCAAAGCACCAACGCCGGAATCGACGCCCTGCATGCAATCGGTGCCGCGTCATGGCCCGCGGCAGTGTGGACGCTCGGCGTGGTCGCGGCCGTCGTACTGGTGATGGTCGTCGCGCCAAGGCTGCACAAGAAACTGCCGGCCTCCCTTCTCGCGATCCTCCTCGTCACGGTGATCGCCGAGGTCGCCGACCTGCCGGTAGCCAGGATTGGCAAACTGCCGGACTCGCTGTCGGCGCCGGTCGCGCCGGTGGTGGACTGGCACCTCATCTCGATGCTGGTCGGTCCCGCCCTCACCATCGCCGCGCTCGCCGCAATCGAGTCGCTTTTATCGGCCCGAGTGGCGGCGTCCATCTCTGACACCGGCACCTACGATCCGGACCGCGAACTCATCGGACAGGGACTGGCCTCGGTCGCCTCTGGGTTTTTCGGCGGTATTCCGGCGACCGGGGCCATCGCGCGCACCGCCGTCAACGTGCGAGCCGGCGCGAAGAGCCGATTCGCCGCCATCACGCACGGGATCGTGCTGTTGGCCGTGGTGTACCTGGTCACCGGCCCGGTCGCGCAGATCCCGCTGGCCGCGCTCGCCGGCGTACTTATGGTGACGGCGGCCCGGATGAACTCCTTCCGCACGATGCGTAGCGTCGTGGGCTCGTCAAAGGCAGACGCGACGGTTTTCTTCGTGACCGCGGTGATCACGGTGTGCTTCGACCTGATCGAGGCGGTTGAGATCGGCATCGTCGTCGCCGCGTTCTTCGCATTGCGTTCGCTTGTCCGCACCAGCGGCGTACACCGTGAAGAGATCGCGGGTGAACCGCTGCCGGAAGACTCTGCGATCGCGCTGTTTCGTATCGATGGAGCGCTGTTCTTCGGCGCCGCCGAGCGCGTCCTAGAACGTGTCAGCGGCATCCGCGAGGTCGACGTGGTCATCATTCGCATGTCGCAACTGCAGATCCTCGACGCTACCGGGGCTCGCGTCATCACCGATATCGTCACGGCGCTGGAACGCCGCGGCGTTACCGTGCTGATCAAGGGCATCCAAGACCGTCATCTGCAGTTGGTGACCAGGGTCGGCGTACTCGACTCCCTACGCCATCACAAGCACTTGTTCAGCGACCTGGACGTCGCGGTGCAGCATGCGCGTAGCCACGTCCGACGTGCCCGTGAGGCGCGTGGGACTGATGAGAAGGATGATGAGATGCGCAGTTCCGGCGAGGTCGCAGCAGTCACCGAGGCGACTACTGAAACGACCCTAGGTCCCGGGTTTTGACCGCCCGCCAAGGTATCGTCGAGTAGTTCCCGGACCGCTAAACGCCCGCGTTGCAGGCGCGTCGTATCGCCGCAGTAATGGAGTTTGTACGTGCATCTGAAGAGCCTCACGGTGAAGGGCTTCAAGTCCTTCGCATCTGCAACGACGCTACGTTTTGAGCCAGGGGTGACCTGCGTGGTCGGTCCTAATGGTTCTGGCAAGTCCAACGTCGTCGACGCGATTTCGTGGGTGCTCGGTGAGCAGGGCGCGAAGGCGTTACGGGGCGGCAAGATGGAGGACGTCATCTTCGCCGGGACCGCCGGCCGTGCGCCGCTCGGGCGCGCAGAGGTGACCCTGACCATCGACAACAGTGACAACGCGCTGCCAATCGACTATGCCGAAGTCTCGGTCACGCGTCGTATGTTCCGCTCCGGGGAGAGCGAGTATGAGATCAATGGCGACTCCTGCCGGTTGCTGGACATTCAGGAGCTGCTGTCGGACTCGGGCATCGGCCGCGAAATGCACGTGATCGTGGGGCAGGGGCAGCTCGATGGCGTCCTGCAGGCGCGACCCGAAGACCGTCGCGGGTTCATCGAGGAGGCCGCCGGCGTCCTGAAACACCGCAAGCGCAAGGAAAAGGCCATCCGCAAGCTCGACGCGATGATGGCCAACCTGACCCGGGTAACCGATCTGACCGATGAGCTGCGCCGCCAGCTCAAACCGCTTGGACGGCAGGCAGATGTGGCCCGCCGGGCAGCGGCGATCCAGGCGGACGTGCGCGACTCGCGGCTACGGCTGTTAGCCGACGACATCGTCACGATGCGCTCGACGCTCGAACAGGAGGTCGCCGACGAGACCGCGATGCGCCAGCGGCGTGCCGAGGTGGAGGCGGGGCTCGCCACCCTGACCAGTCGGGAGGCAGAGCTCGACGACGCGCTCGCTACCGATGCGCCGGCGCTGGCCACCGCGCAAGAGGCCTTTTACGGACTGTCGGCCCTCGGCGAACGGCTGCGTGGCACCGCGCAGCTGGCCACCGAACGCCATCGCAACCTCAGCGAACCACTGGAGGACCCGCAGACCGCACGCGATCCTGAAGAGCTAGACCGGCAGGCCGCCGTGTTCGCTTCCGAGTTGGAAAACCTGCGAGGGGAGCTCGAGGGTGACCAGGCCAGGCTGCAGGAGATCAGCGACTCGAAACGCGCCAGCGAGGCAGAGCTGAAGGCCGCCGAGGAGCAGCTTGTGGCCGCGGTGCGCGCGATCGCCGACCGCAGAGAAGGGCTCGCCCGGCTGACCGGTCAGGTCAACGCCCTGCGTGCCCGCGCGGCCGCGGCCGTCGACGAGCTCGCCCGGCTCGGATCCGCGCTGACCGAGGCGACAGCGCGCGCGCAGGACTCGACCGCGAAGTTTGAACAGTTGCAGGCATCGGTCGGTGAACTGGACGACGGCGAACACGGTCTCGACGAACGGCATGAGGCCGCGGTCGCCGCGCACGAAGGTGCGCTCGCAAACACGCGCGAGGTCAAGAACGCGTTGCGTGAGGCCGAACAAGAGGTCAAGTCTTGGACGGTGCGGCGCGACGCGCTGGCCGTCGGGCTCAAACGCAAAGACGGCAGCGCCACCATCCTGGCGGCCAAGGATGAGCTTCCCGGCGTACTGGGTGCGCTCGCGACCATGCTCAACGTGCACTCCGGTTACGAGGCCGCGGTCGCCGCAGCGCTCGGTGCGCTCGCTGACGCGACGGTCGTGGCGAGCCCCAAGGATGCCGGTCGCGCCATCGAACTGCTGAAGGACAAGGACGCCGGACAGGCCTCGATGCTCGTCTCGTCCTTCACCGATGTGGCTGACCGGTACGCCGACGTCACCCTTCCGTCCGGTGCGAAGTGGGCGGCGGACGTCGTTGACGCGCCGACCCACGTCACCGGCGTCCTGTCCCATGTACTCAGCCGGATCGCTGTCGTAGAAGACATCCCGGCCGCTGAAGACCTCGCATCAAGGCACCCGGAAGTCCGGGCCGTCACCAAAGAGGGCGATGTCATCGGCGGCGACTACGCCCGGGGCGGCTCCGGTACGGCGCCCAGCCTGATCGAGGTGCACGCGGCCGTCGACGAGGCCGAGTCGAAGCGAGCCGCGGCCACCGCGGAGGCCGAACGGCTGGGCGGCACCCTCGAGTCGACGCAGCAGGAGCAGCAGCGACTCGCGTCCGCCGTCGAAGAGGCGCTCACCGCGCTGAACGAGTCCGACGCCCGGATGTCGGCCGTGGCCGAGGAGCTCGGACAACTGGGCTCCGCCGCGCGCAACGCCACTTCGGAAGCGGACCGGCTGACTAAGTCACGCGCCGCGGCAGAGGAAGCCCGCGACCGTGATCTCGGCGGCCTGGCTGAGCTCGAAGAGCGGCTGCGGCTGGCCGAGGAAGCGCCGGCCGACGAGGAGCCGTCTACCGAAGAACGCGACCGGCTCGCGGTTGTCGTCGGCACGCTGCGCCAACAAGAGGTCGATGTACGCCTCGGCGTACGTACCGCGGAGGAACGCGTTCGCGCGCTGACCGGTCGAGTCGAGTCGCTGCGCCGTAACGCCAACAACGAACGCGCCGCGAGGGCACGGCTGGAGAAGCAGCGCGCCGCGCGAGCACGTGGCGCCCAGGTCGCCGCGGACGTGCGGGCCGCCGCCGACTATGTCCTCGAACGGCTTGCTGTGTCACTTAAGCGCGCCGAATCGGAGCGTGATGCGATCGCGGCCAGTCGGGTCGAGCGTGAGGGCGAGCTCAAGACGGTCCGCGCCAAACTTCGTGAGCTGGGCACGGATCTGGACCGACTCACCGACGCCGTCCACCGCGACGAGGTGGCACGCGCCGAACAGCGACTGAGGATTACCCAGCTCGAGGAGAAGTCGACCGAGGAGTATGGCGTCACCGTCGGGCATCTGATCGAGGAATACGGACCGCAGTTACTTGTTCCGCCAACTGCCGGCATGGTTGCCGAAGCGGAAGCCAAGGAGAAGCCGATTCCGGAGCCGGAACCATTCGACCGCGCCGTACAGGAAAAGCGGGCGGCGAAGGCCGAACGCGACCTCGCGCAGCTAGGCAAGGTTAATCCGCTGGCGTTGGAGGAGTTCGCCGCGCTGGAGGAGCGCCACCAGTTCCTGACCGACCAGCTCGAAGATCTCAAGAACACTCGCCGCGATCTGCTCACCGTCGTTGCCGACGTCGACGCACGAATCCTCGAAGTATTCTCGTCGGCGTACGAGGATGTCGCGCGCGAGTTCGAGATTGTGTTCAGGACGCTGTTCCCGGGTGGCGAGGGACGTCTCGTACTAACCGATCCCGACAACATGCTGACGACCGGTATCGAGGTCGAGGCGCGGCCTCCGGGTAAGAAGATCAAGCGACTATCGCTACTGTCCGGTGGCGAGCGTTCGCTGACCGCAGTGGCGCTGCTCGTCGCGATCTTCCGTGCTCGGCCGAGCCCCTTCTACGTGATGGACGAGGTCGAGGCGGCGCTCGATGACGTCAACCTGGGCCGGTTGATCAGCCTGTTCGAGCAGTTGAGGGACACCAGCCAGCTGATCATCATCACCCACCAGAAGCGCACGATGGAGATCGCCGACGCGTTGTATGGCGTCACCATGCGCGGCGATGGCATCACGCAGGTGATCTCCCAGCGGCTGCGCGAGGTATCGGCCGCCAGCTAGCGTGATCCGTCAAGAAATCCCCGCTGATCCGTCACGGAATCCCGGCCATCCGTCACGAAATCCGGATCCGTAAATCTGAGTCCGCGATCTCTGATCAGTCATTCGTCGGGCTGCGCAGTCCCGCCACAAGCAGCGCCTGCGCGCTCGTATAGGTCGCCATCACGAGCGCGTCGAGGAGAGCGTATCGGCGCGGCCCGAACTTGGTCACTGCGACGAGTCCATCCGAGACGGTGAACAGTATCCCGCCGGCGATCAGCCGACGGCCCGTTTTGCCGCCAAGTAGAACTCCACGGCGTACGGCGGCGAATCCCATCGTGCTGACAAGACCTGCGTACGCCGCGACGGGCGCCCGCAATGATGGGTCGGTCCGTGACAATCGTTTCCATAGAAGCGTTCCCACGCAAATCGTGACGGCCGAGAACCCGGCCGCCGCGATATTGATCGCGGCGCGCTGGGTGCGCGGATCGGGGACCGGAGCGGTGAGCGCCGTCAAGTAGCTCACGTGCGCACCGGCGAACCCTCCGATGCCAATGAGGAATCCAGTGTCCGATGAATTGAGAAGCCCGACGTCGCCGATCCAACTGCCGGCAAGTGCGAGACCAACCGCGGGTCCTAGATTGGCGCCGGGGTGGGATCCCGAGGCTAGGAGGGGCATAAGCGCAGGTTTGGTAATCAGGCGGATTCGTTTGGCGCCATCTGATCCGGTGGCAGCCAAAACCGTGTCGAGAGCGCTAACAGCGGCGTACGCCACGGCAGTAATGCGACGCCGACTCATCCGATCATCGTGAGGAGCTTGTCGACCGTACGGCGATTACGTGCCGTGACGATGCCATCGAACTGCTTCCAGAACGCCGGCTTCACCTTCGACTTTGAGATCCCGTCCGGGCACCACTGGTAGATCGCCTGCGGACCGATGACGATCAGTTCGGGCGCGATGTCCCCTGGAATTGGCATTGAAATCGAGTCGGGATGTTCAATCGGTACTGAACTAAATCCGATGAGATGTCGAGCCGGATCGGTAGCGATCGCGCCTAGTGGGTCCTCGTTGGAGATTTGTGCGAACGTTGTTTCGTCAAACAGCGCGACCGACGATTGCACCCCTGTTGCTTCGAGCACGGCGGCCTCGATTTCATCGGCGTACGAAGCTGCGAGGGTCCTGGTGCTGCCGAACACGACGTTTCCGCTTCGTAGCAAGGTTTGCGGATCGTCCAGCCCAAGCCCGGCGAAAACTTCTTTGAGCGCCGGCATTTTGATCTGCTTGGCGGTACCGACGTTGATTCCGCGCATCAAGGCAACATATGCAGTCATGTCAAACAGAATGCCACGGTCCACCTCGAATCATGGTGCGCCACCGACTAGTAGCTCCCCGGGGTGAATTTGATTGCGACGATGCCGCCAATCCACTCCGTAGGAAGTATTTCTTGGCGTGTGGCCGCGCTTGATGCGGTGGGCTTGCGGCGGCTTGTGGACAGCGACTTGGGCATGTGCTCCGCGTTAGGTAGTGTCGAGCGCCAGGTAGCGGGTTGATCCGGTGAGGTGGGTGCGTGGGTATACGGAAGCTACGGCTCGCGGCTGCGACGTGTGCGCTGATCACGATGTCCGGCTGCACGACCTCCGATGGCAGTAAGCCCAGCAAACTGCCGCCGGTATCGAACTCGGCCGGTGCATCGACCTCGTCGGCACCGAAACTCACCGCCGAACAAGAAGCGATCGTCAGCCAGTACAAGGCCTACTTCGAAGAGACGAATGATCTCGTTGGGGCTTCAAAAGCAGTCGTCTTCGAGACACTGACTAACTACGCGTGGCCGGTTGTCGTGGAGACCACATACGAGGGGCTGCAGGCCTTCAACGCGCAGGGCCAACGCGGTGGGGGCCAAATTGTCTTTGGCGAACTCGTTCCGGTCGTAACTGGGGACGCCGCCGAATTCGAAGAATGCCGCGACACATCAACGGAGACAGTAGTTTCGATGTCAACTGGTGAGGTCATCGGGCGGGGATCGCCCGGCACATTGTTTTGGGTGAGCTTCCACCTTGACCCGGACGGCAAGTGGCGGATCGCAGACAGCACCGTGGGCGCGGCGGAATGCTAAGTCGTCTTGCATCCGTAATCTCGGTTTCATCGCTTTTACTACTGTTGTCTGCAATCGATTCCGATGACTCCTTCGCCTGCGGATCAAGTGCTGTCGATGCGAACTCGGGTATCGGCTCCATCTCGCTCGGCACTCATAGGAGCCGTGACTGTGTGCCGGAGCCAATGGAACCTGGCTCTACTAGCGATGGAACGGCGACCGGCAGTTCAGACCCCGGTGCGTCAGCGGTGAGCGCACCGGATCCGTGCTCGTACGTGGCGTCGTTGGCAACGCCGGCGGGAACCCGTACCGGTCAGGCGCCTAACGGTGGGACTCAGCAATACGCGACGGGGAGTCCGCCGCCCGCCGGTGAAACGGTCGACTCTGGCTATTGGCTGATCGCATACTGCCCGCAAGGAACCGCGACGTATACCTGGGTGGCGAATGGGGCGCCGAGTGTGCCGGGCGCGCCCGCGGCGCCGGTGCTAGCCGACCCGCAGCAGTTGGCGATGGACCTGCGCAGCACCACCACAGTCACGACTCCGGCGGTGAACATCAACCCCTACCTGGTGACGCCCGATGGGCGGCGCGCGACGATGAAGAACGCGTACACCTGGTTCTGGGTCGATCCCGTGTCGTGGGCGTCGTTGACGCCACGGATCGACGCCGGCCCGGTGTGGGTGCAGGCCACGATCACGCCAGTGTCATTAGTGATTGAGCCGCATGACGGTCTCACCCCGGCCAAGACCTGCACCGGCCCGGGTACGCCGATCAGCGACGGCGTGCCGATGAGTGAGCCGTCTCCGACCTGCTCGGTCGCGTTCACGGCGCCGACCGACGGCGGTACGTGGCCGATGAGCGTGCACGTGGTTTATTCAGTGACATGGACCGGATTCGACGGCACCGAGGCAGTCGGTGGAACACTCGCGGACATCGCTTCGCCGGCGGTGGCGTACCCAATCGCGGTATTGACTGCGAAACCGGAACTGGTCGACCCGAACCTGCCGCCATCGAAGTAGCTCCACACTACGCGGGACTCCTACCGCGTGACCCTTTATAGGGTGCGGAACCTCGCAAGGTGGGGGACGAGGCGATTTCAGAGGTAATAGCGTTGAATATAGGTATGGAAAGCATCGAGCCAAACGCGGCTCTCATCATCATCGATGTTCAGCATGGCTTTGACTCGTCGGCATGGGGCCCAAGCACCAACGCGCAGTGCGAGGCGAACGTCGAGAAACTGGCAGAGGCGTGGACTAGGTCCGGTCGCCCGATCGTCGTCGTACGACACGATTCGCCCAAAGCGGGCTCGCCGCTCGCTCCGGGCACTGAAGGCAACATGCTCAAAGACTTCGTGGCCGCGATTGACCCTGCGCTCAAGATCGGCAAGTCGGTCAACTCGGTGTTCTACGGTACGCCGGACCTACAAGAATGGCTTGGCGCGCAAGGGATCTCGCAGTTCGTCGTGTGCGGCATCCAGACCAATATGTGCGTCGAGACGACGGCCCGGATGGGTGGCAACCTCGGCTACCGGGTGCTCGTGCCGATCGATGCGACGCGGACGTTTGACCTCAAGGGGCCAGACGGTACGACGATCTCCGCTGACGAGCTCATGCGTACGACGGCAACTAACCTCCACGGCGGCGGCTTCGCGACCGTGACCTCGACGACTGATTTGATCGCCGCACTGTAGGGCAGCCTGCTGAAAGCCTGCCGGCGTGAGGATCCTTCTTCGTTAGAGCCCGCTGAGGAACTCGGCCACGGCAGAGTTGAAGAGCTCCGGCTGGTCCATATTCGCCGCGTGGCCGGCGTTCGGGATGACGACCTTGCGTGCGCCGGGGATCTTGCTGGTCATGTAGTCGGTCGCGACGAGGTAGTTGGTGTCGTTGGCGCCGACCACTATGAGGGTCGGTACGTCGATCGATGGCAGCGATGAGATGACCCGCGCGTCCTGCTGCGTCAAGACCCCGCGGGCGACGTGCATCAGCGCTTTTGGATTGTCGTGTACGGCGCCGGCGACCTCGGCCGATTTCGCCAGCCCGGGGTCCTCACTGCCTTTTTGGATTGCGACGGTCTCGGCGTACTCGTTCCAACCGTCCCGCGCCTTGTCGCTCTTGTAGCCGGGGCCGGTGTCCTGTAGCAGGATCGCGGCGACCCGGTCCGAATGGGCCAGATGATAGGCGAGTGTGAGATAGCCGCCGAGCGACATTCCGCCGACGATCACCTCGGGCGCATCGAGTAGGTCGACGAGTGCGTCAATGTCGGCGACGTTGATCGATTCGCTGTATCCCTCGGTATTGCCAGGGTCACCGCTCTGCCCGTGGCCGCGCTGGTCGTAGGTCAGCAGCGGTCGGTCTTTGGACAGTGCATCAATGTTGGGGTCCCACATCGCTGCGGTCGCGGAGAAGCCGTGGGTGATTATCATCGGCGTGCCGCTGGCGTCCGGATTGTGGATCTCGTAAGCGAGCCGCGTGCCGTCGTCTCGTGTCAGGAATTGCCGCATTGTGCCTCCATATCGGGGATGTCGCCGACGTTACGCCGTAGCGCGACGCCGGGACAAGAGCCGCGCAACGCCTCCAGTTGGTACATCGATGCTTGCCCCGCAGCCTAGTCGGCGCTAGCGTCCAGCGAGGGATACTCGATTCGGTCTCCACGTCGCTGACCGCACCGGAGTGACCACCCACGAGTGACCACACGATGCCTACCGATGCCTACCGATGCCTACGAAGGGATGCCATGTCGACCAGTCTTGGACTTGTGCTTAAGGCGCTATCCGCGTCCGACGTTACGACTATTGCGGCCGCGGCTGAAGACGCGGGAGTCACACACCTGTACTTACCCGAGACAGGACTGCTGTCCGCGGCCAACGTGACCGGGCGGGACCCGTTCATCACCTCGGCCGCTGCGTTAGGTGCGACGAAGAGAATGCTTGTCGGACCAGGGATCGCGGCTTCGACGGTACGGCCAAGTCGGATTGCGAGTCTGCTCGCTGCCACGATCAACGAGGAGTCCGACGGTCGGTTCATCATGGGTGTCGGCGTATCGCACCGCCCGACGATCGAGGCGCTCGGCCTGCCCTATCCGGCCTCGCCGCTCGGCCAGCTCACGACGTACGTGCGCGAGGTCAAGGCCGCCTCGGCAGGAGGGATCGGCTTCGGGACAGGCTTTCCAGTGGTGGTCGGTGCGCTTGGGCCCAAGATGATCGACCTGGCGGCGACGGAGTCCGATGGTGTGATCCTCAACTGGCTCACCCCACAGACGGCCGGTACGACGACTGCCCAGATCGCGGCCTCCGCAGCCGCCGCAGGTAAGAGCAACGTGATGTCGGCGTTGTTCATCCGCGTTGGGCCGGAGGAGAGCGTGCGTGCCGATGCGGCGTCGTACAACGACAATCTGCCTAACTACCGCAAGCATTTCGCCAGCCAAGGTCTCGCCGATATCGAGTCCGTCGTCGCCGGCACATGCATGCGGTACGACGCTGGCGCCGTGGTCGACACCCTCACGGGCTACTACGACAACAACGTCACCGTGCCGTGCATTTACCCAACGGGGTTGACGACCGAGCAGATCGTCAACCTGTTGGGGCAAGTCGCGAAGCGTCGCGCCGGAGGACCGGGTACGACGACCACTACCGATGGAGTGAAGGCGTGAAACTGCTGGCCGTCCCCGTAGGGCATGTGACGAGCAAGATGCCGCAAATGGAAGGTACGCCGCCCAACCCGGTTATGGCGTTCATCATCCAGACCGCAGGCGAGACGGTACTTTTCGACACCGGTATGCATCCGCACGTGCGCGAGGACGCCGTCGCTTACTGGGGCGGGATCGCTCGTCGACATCTGGTGCCGGTACTGCCGGACGAGGCCGATGTGGTCAGCCGTCTAGAGGCGGCGGGCATCGCACCCAAGAACGTGACGCTCGTGATCAACTCGCATCTGCACAATGACCACGCCGGGATGAACCGCTTCTTCCCAGACAGCCGAATCCTCGTGCGTCAGCGCGAATGGGACCACGCGATCACGGTGATGGACGACAACTCCAGCGGTTTCGTGCGCAACGACTTCTACGACGACAATGCGCTACCGGACTTCTTTGACTACGAGTCGGAGTGCGATCTGCTCGGTAACGGCGTGCTCACGCTGGTCTCGACCCCGGGCCACACACCGGGTCACCAATGCCTGAAGATCACCTTTCCCTCGGGCGCACGGCACATCCTGTCCGGTGATGCGGTCTACAGCGCCGGCCAGCTCGATACCGGAGATCCACCGGCGATCACCTGGGACCGCGACGTGGCCGTGGAAAGCGTCAAACGACTCGCCGGGCTACGCGACAGCGGCGCAAGCGTGCATGTGTGTCACGATCCGGGCGAATGGAACGGCGTTGAGAAGGTCCAGACCGTGTACGAAGAAACGTGACGTGAGCAGACATTTAGCGTCCGCTGGTACGGCATTGACGGCCGGAATTCATCTGCCGCAGGCCGGATCCGCGGCAAGCGCCGACAGCCTTCGGGAGGCGGCCGTACTCGCTGAGCAGCTGGGATTCGCTGCCGCTTGGGTCAGCGATCACGTCGTCGTACAACAGGGCTCGGTATACCCTCCCTCGGCGTACATCTACGAACCGATCGTGTCGCTCACGTGGGCCGCGGCGGCAACGAGCGTCATCGAACTCGGTACGACGGTGCTCGTGCTGCCGATGCGTCGCCCGGTGATCATGGCCAAGATGCTCTCTACGCTGGACATTCTCAGCAACGGCCGACTCATCGTCGGGGGAGCCGGTGGGTACGTCGTTCCCGAGTTCGCGACGCTTGGCGTACCGATGAGCGAACGTGGTCCGCGCACCGACGAAGCGATTGAGATCATGCGGGCCATGTGGACCGACGATCCGATTACGGCGGACTACCCGGTGCATGGCGTGACGTTCGACCGGATGCGCGCGAAACCGCAACCCGGTCGGCGAATCCCGATCTGGATCGGCGGGCACAGCGGACCAGCATTGCGTCGGGCGACCCGGCTCGGCGACGGATGGCACGGAATCCTGGCCGCGCCGCGCGGGGCGGAGTTTGGCGATCTTGTGGCTCAGGTGTTGACGGTTCGCCAGGCCCGTCCCGAAAAGGAGTACGTGCTGTCGGTGCGGGTGCCGTGGGACGGGCTGGAGGATGACCACGACGAAATCCTTGGCTGGATCGACAAGCTGCGCGAGCTCGGGATCACGCACATCTTGGCCGAGCCTCGGCAGCGGACTAAAGATGACTTCCTGCGTTCGATCGAGGGGCTTGCCGAGGTCTTCGACCGGGCCGGCGCGCTTCAGCCGCTCTAAGCACCGAACCACGCTCGACGAGCAAGCGAGATCCTCGGGCGGAACGTTACTTGTCCCGAAGCGTCACTGAGTCGGGCGAGGTAGCGCACGCGGCCGAGTCGAGCAATGCGGGTCTGGGACAATTGGATAATGGAATGGCTCATTATCTCGATCGTCGTCGTCGTGGTGCTCGTACTGGCCGTGACGACGTTCATTATCAACAAGGGCAAGAAAATCGCCCGGCTCGAAGAGCGCCCGGCAAAGATCACGGAACGCGGTAGCGAGGCCGAGCCAAACGCCAGATCGGCCACGGGGACCGCGACCCTTCCGAGGGCGCCGGTCGAGACACTGCCCGCGGACGATGAACAGTCGGCTCCGACGGTCGACAGGCCAGCCGCGCCGTCCGGGGATGCGACCGCAATGGCGGACGGTACGACGAGCGCGCCCACCGACAGCGCCGCGACCGCGCCACCTCCACCAGCCCCAGCGGCAACGCCGACATCAAGCGCCGCGCCCGCGGATCCGGTCGAGGACATCGTCATACCGGACACGCCTGCCGAGCTCGTCGAGCTTGAGCAGCCCCCATCCACCACGAAGCGAATGGGCCGCCTGCGCGATCGACTCGCGCGGTCCAACTCGGCATTCGGTCGCGGGTTGCTCGCCGTCATCTCCAAGGAACAGCTGGACGAGGACGACTGGGAGGACCTCGAAGACTCCCTGCTGCAAGCGGATGTCGGGGTCGCGGCAACCACGCACATCGTCGAGCAGCTCCGCGGTGAGTTTCAATCCGCGCTCCCTCGCGAGGGAGCGACCCTCCACCGCCGCCATCCTCACCGTTACCAAATGTTTCAATCCGCGCTCCCTCGCGAGGGAGCGACGAGGTCTGCATGGCGAAAACAAAAGGCATCCGTGGTTTCAATCCGCGCTCCCTCGCGAGGGAGCGACTTCG
>CAJDTT010000061.1_pt1 | contig 34835 bp, 33 predicted proteins | sample 7389841 | NCBI WGS metagenome assembly CAJDTT01 (sample SAMEA7055655, study PRJEB34461) | soil metagenome | biome: terrestrial ecosystem; feature: Peninsula; material: soil | place: Antarctica | collected 2016
TTTGTACCTGAAGGTCCGTGAGTTTGTCCCGTCGATCCGCGAGTTTGTACGGCGTGGTGAGGGACGCGCGCGGCGTGCGGCTGATCTCGACTCCGCTGGACCAACAAGGGCGGATCGGCGGTGTCGGATCGACAGGCAGCAGATGGTTATTTGGCGGGGAGGGGAGCGGCGCCGCGATCGCGAAGCATCTGTTCCATGAGCACGACCTCTTTGGCCTGTGCCTTGCCCATTCCCCTAGCGATGTCGCGCACCGCCTTGGTTTGTGCGTGATCGGCGGCGTACTGGGCCATCGGGAGTCCGCCGATGTGATGGCGCAGCATCAGCTGTAAGAAATAAATGTCTAGGGCGGCGCCCGTCAGCGACTTGAGCTTCGCCATCTCGCCCTTCGTCGCCATACCCGGCATCAGGCCATCGCTTGAATGAGACTCATGGCCGGCGTCGGCAGGCATCCATGACATCGGCTCACCGCCGTACAGGGGTCGTCCCCAGGACAGCAGCATTCCCTGCATCTGCCCGATCTGGGTGAGCTGCGTGGTGTCTATGTCGAACGCGAGCAGCCGGATTGTCGGGTCAGTGGAAATGTCGCGCACGAAGCTTGCCATCTCTGAGGCCTGCTGGTGATGCGCGCTCATATCGCGGGCGAATCCGACATCCACCGATCCTTCGCCAGGCGCCTGCTGCGTACTATCCGCGCCGAGATGGAAGATGACGGCGAGTGCGCCACCGGCCACTAGCAATGAGACCGCGACGAGTGCGGCGGTCAGTGCCAAGAGCCACTTCGGCCGCTGTCCGGCGACGTCACTGACGGTGTGCATACGTCGATCAGCCGCCCTGGATCGCGCTGGCTCCCGCAGCGCCGCTGGTCGGATCTGTCGGCGCGGACGGATCGGGTGTGCCCGCGTCGCTAGGCAGTTTCGGGCTGGTCTTGAAGGCCGGGTTCTGACAGGTCGCGCCCAGCTCGGGAGTGAACGTCGGATTGAGCCGGAAACCGTCGATAAACTTCTTCACGCGCCTGTCGGCGGGGGAGTCGACTTTGAGCTGGTGGCCCCAGGATTGAAGTGAGATCGGGGCACCCTGGTTGGGATAGGGGCTCAGAAGGGTGAAGTCCTTGCCGGAGGTCAGCTTCTCAAGCTGGGCGACTACGTCGGCGTCGACAGCAGCCGGGTCATAGGTAATCCAGACGGCACCGTGCTCGAGAGAGTGCACCGCGTTTTCATTCTTGATCTGCACCGAGTAGACCGTGCCTGTGCAGTCTGCCCACTCTGGGTTGTGCGTGCCGCCGACCGGCGGTGCCTCCTTGTAGCTGACAGGATCGTTGCTGTGCGAGCCTTGCGCGCTGGAGTAGTCGAACGTGTGCAGCCCGGAGATTTTCGTGGGGTCGTTGGCGGCGTCGTCGGCCTTTTTGTCGTTCGTCGCCTTGACGGCGTAGAACACGGCGAACGCCGCGAAGACGACGACGGCAAGGGTCGCGCCGATCAGAGCCCACGGCCGACCCGACTTGGACACAACCGAGGAGTTGCGTGCCCCACGGATAGCGGCGTCGACCTTGGGCTGGGTCTTCTTGCGTGAGTCGCTCGGCTTGCCGGAGGACTTCGACGCGGGTTTCGATCCGTTAGGTTTTTTGCTGTTGCTCATCGGGTGCGCGATATCCGTTTCGGCTCGGTGGCAGTGTGTTCTAGGGAGAAGGTGCTCGGAGTAATGCCGAGGTGGGGCACTACTTGACCGATCAGAATAGTTGCTAAATAAACGAAAGCGGTCGGTGCGGTCCGTAAAGTGCGCAGACGCACAGGCCGCCGTGCTCATCCAACGTAATAAGCGTTGGCACCTTCTCATACGATTGACGGGTGACTCCCGCAGAACTTTCGTCCGCTATCACTCATGCCCTCACCGCTTTGGTAAATGACGGCAGGTTAGTTGTCGACGTCCCGAGCGACATTACCGTCGAACGACCGAAGCAGACCGGCCATGGTGACTACGCAACCAACGTTGCGATGCGGCTGGCTAAGCCTGCCGGTAGGCCACCTCGCGAGGTGGCCAACCTGATCGCGGAGGAGCTCAGTAAAGACGGCCAGGTCGAGCGCGTCGACGTCGCCGGCCCAGGCTTTCTCAACATCACCTTGCAGGCCGCAGCGATGGGCGGTCTGGCGAAGACCGTGGTCGATGCCGGTACGGCGTACGGCACTAACCAGTCGATGGCGGGGCAGAAGCTCAACCTTGAGTTCGTGTCGGCCAATCCCACCGGGCCCGTGACCCTCCCGTCAGGCCGCTGGGCATCGGTCGGAGATGCACTCGTGCGGATCATGCGCGCGTCCGGCGCGGAGGTAACCGCCGAGTACTACTTCAATGACGCTGGCTCACAGATCGACCGTTTCGCGTTGTCCCTGTACGCCGCCGCGCACGGTCGCCCAGCGCCGGAGGACGGATATCAGGGCGAGTACGTCGGCGACGTGGCTCGTGCCGTGGTCAGTGATGCGCCCGACGTACTGCAACAATCCGAACCGGAAGCGCTCGAGACGTTTCGAGTGCTCGGCATCGAGAAGATGTTTACCGGAGTGCGTGAGACGCTCGAGAACTTCGGCGTGAAGTTCGACGTGTTCTTCAACGAGCGCGACTTGCACATCTCGGGTGGTGTGGGCAAGGCGATCGACCAACTGCGCGCCAAGGGCTATATCTACGAGAAGGACGACGCGATCTGGCTGCGGACGACGGACTTCGGTGACGACAAGGACCGGGTACTGATTCGTGGCGGCGGCGCGCCGACCTACTTCGCCGCTGACGTCGCCTACTACGTCAACAAACGAGAGCGCGGTTTCGACAAGGCGCTCCTCATCCTGGGTGCCGACCACCACGGATATATCGGCCGCATGCGCGCGATGGTGTCCTGTACCGGTGATGACCCGGACGCGACACTGGAAATCTTGATCGGCCAGATGGTCAATCTCGTGCGCGGCGGTAAAACGGTCAAGATGAGCAAGCGTGCCGGCAACTTCGTCACACTCGACGACCTTGTGGAGTCCGTCGGCGCGGACGCCGGTCGCTACGCACTGGCCCGTTCCAGCATGGACTCGACCCTAGAGATCGACCTCGACGTTTGGACTCGAAAGTCCAACGAAAACCCGGTCTTCTATGTCCAGTACGCGCACGCTCGGCTGGCCTCGCTCGCTCGGCACGCCGCGGATCTTGGGCTGACTCGTGGCGAGTCGTACGACGCATCGCTGCTCACTCACGACCGAGAGGTGGCGCTGCTTGGGGTGCTTGGAGAGTTCCCGCGGGCGGTGTCGTCGGCGGCGGAACTGCGTGAGGTGCACCGGATCGCGCGGTACGCGGAATCGTTGGCGGCGGCCTACCACAAGTTCTACGACAACTGCCGGGTGCTGCCTATGGGCGATGAGCCCGCGACCGACCTCACCACTGCGCGGCTGTGGCTGAGCGAGGCGGCCCGGGTCGTGCTCGCCAACTCCCTGGCGTTACTCGGCGTTTCGGCTCCGGAGCAGATGTGAGAGCGCATCCGGCCGGACCGCTGCACGGCGGCCTGCAGATTCCCGAAGACATCGGGCCGCAGCCTGACGACGTCAACGCGATCGCGCCCAACGTCTGGCCCACGGGTGCGTGCCGTGTCGATGGCGCCCTCGAGATTGGCGGTGTCTCGGTCAAGGATCTGGCGGCGCAGCACGGTACGCCGCTGTTCGCGCTCGATGAAGACGACTTTCGCTCGCGCAGCAGGGACTTTAAGCGTTCCTTTGATGGTATGGATGTCTTCTACGCCGGTAAGTCGTTCCTGTGTGGCGCACTTGTCCAGTGGCTGGACGAGGACGGTCTTGGGCTCGACGTCTGCTCCGGCGGAGAGTTGCAGCTCGCCCTGCGAGCGGGATTCCCGGCGCCACGGATCGCTATGCACGGCAACAACAAGTCCGTCGCGGAACTGACGGCTGGGGTAGTGGCTGGTGTCGGCCGGGTGGTCGTCGACTCGTTCGAAGAAATCGCGCGGCTGCAGCAGATCGCCGCGGAGCGCGGGGTCGTCCAACCGGTACTGGTGCGGGTCACCGTGGGAGTCGAGGCGCACACGCACGAGTTCATCGCAACCGCCCACGAAGACCAGAAGTTCGGCTTCTCCCTCGCCGCAGGCAAAGCGATCGAGGCCGTGCGCGAAGTTCTCTCTTCGGACGCCCTGAAGTTTCTCGGCCTGCATAGTCACATCGGCTCGCAGATTTTCGACACCTCCGGTTTCGAGGTGGCCGCGCACCGGGTGGTGGAGCTTGCCGCGCAGATATACAAGGAATATGGCGTCGTACCGGCCGAACTCGATCTGGGCGGCGGCCTCGGGATCTCGTACCTGCCACACGACGATCCGCCGAGCGCGCAAGATGTGGCTTCCTCGCTGCGCGAGATCGTGGACCGCGAGTGTGCGGCGTACGGCATGCAGGTGCCGCGGGTGTCGGTCGAGCCCGGCCGCGCCATCGCCGGCCCCGGCACCATCAGCGTCTACGAAGTCGGGACCGTCAAACCGGTCGAGGTCGGCCAGGGTGCCGCACGTCTGTATGTCAGCGTCGATGGCGGCATGAGCGACAACATCCGCACCGCACTGTACGACGCGGAGTACACCTGCGTGCTTGCCTCGCGGCATTCGACGGTCGATCCGGTACCTGCTCGCGTGGTCGGGAAACACTGTGAGAGCGGCGATATCGTCGTTCGGGATGTATGGCTGCCTGGTGACGTCCAGTCCGGCGACCTGATCGCGGTCGCCGCAACCGGAGCCTACTGCCGTGCCATGGCCAGCAACTACAACATGCTCGGCAAGCCGCCGGTCGTCGCGGTCAAGGATGGCGGCACGCGAGTGCTGGTACGCCGTGAGACCCTTGACGATCTGTTCGCGTTGGATACGACGCTAGCCATCGAATCGCCTCTCGGCGGAAAGGAATCTCTCGCGTGAGCAATACGCTTCCCATCGGCGCCGCGCCAATCCGCGTCGCGCTGCTTGGCTGTGGCACCGTAGGCACCGAGGTCGTGCGGCTGATTGAAGAACAGTCGAAAGACCTAACCGCGCGCATCGGGGCCCGGCTGGAGATTGTTGGCATCGCCGTACGCCGCCTCGACAAGCACCCCGACATCAAGGCGTCGCTCTTGACGACGGATGCGCAGAGCCTGGTCGACGGTGACGCCGACGTCGTCGTCGAGGTCATTGGCGGCATCGATCCGGTCAAGGGGCTACTGGTAGACGCGCTGCGTAGCGGCAAGTCCGTCGTCAGTGCCAACAAGGCCCTGCTCGCTGAGGAAGGCGCGCTCTTGCACGCGGCCGCCGCCGAGTCGGGTGCCGACCTGTACTACGAGGCAGCCGTTGCCGGCGCGATTCCCATCTTGAGACCGCTGCGCGAATCTCTGGTTGGAGACCGGATCATCCGCGTGCTGGGGATTGTCAACGGCACGACCAACTACATCCTCTCCCGGATGGACGAGACCGGCAGCAGCTTCTCTGAGGCCCTCGCGGAGGCGACCGATCTTGGGTATGCCGAAGCCGATCCAACGGCCGATATCGACGGGTTCGACGCCGCCGCGAAGGCCGCGATCCTTGCTGCGCTTGCGTTTCACACGCCGGTAACGACCGATGACGTGTATCGCGAGGGGATCTCGGCGGTGACGTCCGGTGACTTCGCCAGCGCGCGCGACATGGACTGCACTATCAAGCTGCTGTCGATCTGTGAGCGAGTCAGCGACCCGGACAACCCTTCCGAAGATGCAGTGTCGGCCCGCGTTTATCCGGCGATGATCCCGCGCAGCCATCCGCTGGCAAGCGTCGGCGACGCCTTTAACGCGGTGTTCGTCGAGGCCGAGGCCGCCGGCCCGTTGATGTTCTATGGGAAGGGCGCCGGCGGCGACCCCACGGCATCCGCGGTGCTCGGTGACCTCGTCGCGGTCGCGCGTAACAAGGTCGCGAACACCACCGGCGGCGGGGTGTCGACGTACGCCGGACTGCCGATCCGGCCGATGGGGAAGACTCCGACCCGCTACCACGTGAGCCTTGATGTCATGGACAAGGCCGGCGTGCTCGCCGCGGTTGCTACCGAGTTCGCTCGCAACGACGTGTCGATCTCAACCGTGCGGCAGGAAGGGCGTGGCGAGGAGGCGACCCTGGTCCTCGTCACTCACACTGCCGCGGACGAGGCCCTTGCTGCCACCGTCGAGCAGCTACATGCATCGGAGTTCGTTCGCGCGGTAGTCAGTGTCATGCGCGTAGAAGGAAAGGACTCCTGATGGCAACGCCAACCTGGCGCGGGCTGATCGAGGAATACCGCGACTGGCTACCCGTCGACGCTGACACTCCCGTAGTGACCCTCCTCGAGGGGGGTACACCGCTGCTGCCGGCACTCGAGGTCTCCCGGCGCACAGGCTGCGAGGTCTATCTCAAGGTCGAGGGCGCAAACCCGACCGGTTCGTTCAAGGACCGCGGCATGACGATGGCTATGAGCAAGGCCAAGCAGGCCGGCGCGAAGGCCGTCATCTGCGCGTCTACAGGCAATACCAGCGCGTCCGCGGCGGCGTACGCGACCCGCGGCGGTATGACCTGCGCCGTGCTCGTCCCGCAAGGCAAGATCGCGCTGGGCAAGATGGCGCAGGCGATCGTGCACGGCGCGCGCATCCTGCAGGTCGACGGTAACTTCGACGACTGTCTCGCGCTCGCCGAAAAGCTCACCCAGGACTACCCGGTGGCGTTGGTCAACTCGATCAACCCGAACCGGATCGAGGGCCAGAAGACGGCGGCGTTCGAGATCGTCGACAACCTGGGCGACGCGCCAGACATTCACTGTCTACCGGTGGGCAACGCCGGCAACATCACTGCCTACTGGAAGGGCTATGTCGAGTATGCTGAGGCCGGAAAATCAGCCAGAAAGCCCCGCATGTTTGGCTTTCAGGCTGCGGGGGCAGCGCCTCTGGTGCTCGGTCATGTCGTCACCGAGCCTGAGACGATCGCGACGGCGATCCGAATCGGCAACCCTGCGTCGTGGACGAAGGCGATCGCCGCGCGTGATGAGAGCGGTGGCCTGATCGACTCGGTAACTGACGAGGAAATCCTCGCGGCCTATCGGTTCCTGGCGGGGACCGAGGGTGTGTTTGTCGAGCCGGCGTCGGCCGCAAGTGTCGCGGGCCTGCTCAAGGCGGCCGCCGCGGGCCTCATCGAGGCGGGTCAGCGGATCGTCTGCACTGTGACCGGCAACGGCCTGAAGGATCCGGACAACGCGCTCGCCGGGGCGCCCACCCCCACGGTCATCCCGGTCGACGCCGAGGCGGCGGCTGCGCAGCTCAACCTCGCGTAGATGGAAGCAAAAGATGTGGCCGTCACCGTCGAGGTGCCCGCGACGACCGCGAACCTCGGCCCCGGTTTCGACAGCATCGGGCTCGCACTCGGGCTACTCGATCGGGTGACACTCAGCACGCGCTGGGAAGGCTCATCGGACCTGATCGATGTCGTTGGGGCCGGCGCGGACAGCGTGCCGCGGGACGAGTCGCATCTGGTCCTCGGGACGATTCGGCAGCTCTATCGGGATGCGGGACTGGACTTCGGTCCGTTACACCTTTCCTGCGTCAACCAGGTCCCGCACGGCCAGGGCCTCGGATCCTCGGCGTCCGCGATCGTTGCGGCGCTGCTTGCCGGCAAAACGTTCGCCGAGCGGCAGGGCGCCGACGTCTCCGGTATCGATGTGTTCCAAATCGCCTCTGACATGGAGGGCCACCCAGACAACGTCGCGCCTTGCGTCTTCGGTGGCATGAACATCTCGTGGGACGAGGATGGTCGCTGGAATCTTGCCCAGCTGCTCCCACACCCGGACATCCGGGTCACCCTCGCGATACCTGACACGGTGCTGTCGACGCGAACTGCTCGAGACTTGATTCCAGCGATGATCCCGCACAAGGACGCGGTGCGAAACTCCGCGCGTACCGCCTTGCTCGTGCATGCCTTCACCACTGACCCATCATTGCTTTTGCCTGCCACAGAAGACTTTTTGCACCAGCGTTACCGTAAAGAGGCCTATCCACGCACCTATCGGCTGGTGTGCGAACTGCGCGAACGGGGACTGGCGGCGGCGGTGTCCGGTGCCGGTCCGGCGGTGATCGTATTCAGTACAACGGACCCGGTGGACGTACTCGCCGACGTCGCCAGGTCAGATCCGCACGGATTTCAGGTCACGCACACTCAGATCAACACAACCGGCGCGCGGGTGCTTTAGGCCGAGCCGAGAAAGCGGCTTCGCGGGCTACGCCGCGACACGCTGAGCGCGAAAAGTCGACCTCCCTTGCTACGAGCAGCAACAAGCGTCTACGATGTGTGTATTAGCCGCCGCACGGGGTGTTCCTCATTACGCGTGCAGTGCGACATTCTCAGCGCGTAGCGATCAACCAATGAGTCCTGTAGATGGGCTCGACCGGTTGACACGAATCAATCCAGTTGATCGTCGCTCCCGCTGTCAACGCCGCAGACGTCCGAATCACCTGTGTCTCGACTTGTGCGAGGCGACGGGGTTCGGCGCCGATCTCGATCGACGAATCGTCTCACGCAGTTATCGCTGCTCCGGCTATTTCACTAAATCCATGGCAAACGCACAAGTTCGCATGCCAACTGTGGGAAGGAATCCCCATTGACTGACACCACTATTGCGGTGGAAGCCAACTCTGCCAACTCGCCGTTCTCGGGTGATAACACCGCTTCCGGTGCGCCGAGGAACGCCGCGCAGGGTGAATCAACTAACGCCACGAACGGCGTGACTCAGGCTGGCGCCGGCCAGGATGAAGGCGCCAAGGCGCCAGCTAAACGGGCCCGCAAGGGGACCGGGCTGGCCGGGATGGTCCTTGCCGAGCTTCAAGGGATCGCCGGCGGCATCGGTATCACCGGTGCCAAGAAGATGCGCAAGAGCGACCTGATCGCCGCCATCCAGGAGCGCCAAGGTGCTGGTGGCGCGTCGCAGGGCTCCGCGTCGCAGGCGGTTGCCGTCAAGACTGACAGCGCGCCGAAGGCCGGGAGTGCCTCTAGCACCGGCAGTGCGCCCAAGGCCGACAGCACCCTCAGGACCGGCGATGCCCCCAAGACCGACAGCATGCCCAAGTCTGACGGTGCCCCTAAGGACAGCGCTCCCGATAGCGGTTCTGCCAAGGTCGATCAGGACTCGAACGTGGAGCAGGCCGCCAGGGCCGACGAGGCGTCCGCCAATAGCGATGACCCGGCGACCAAGTCCGACGGCCGTCAGGAGAGCCGGGCCAACCGCAACAACGATCGCAGCAGCAACCGGGACAACAGCAACCGGGACAACAGCAACCGGGACAACAGCAACGAGCGCGGTGACGGCCGATCCGATCGCAACAATAACGATCGCAACAATAACGATCGCAACAACAATGACGGCAACCAGAACAATCGCGGCAGCCAGAACCAGAACAACACCCGCGACAACAACAACCAGAACAACACCCGCGACAACAACAACCAGAGCAACCGCGGCAACCAGAACCAGAACCAGAACAACAGCCGCGATTTCGACGACGACGATCGCAACGACCGCGGTGGACGTCGCCGCCGCCGAGGGCGCGATCGGTTCCGTGACCGCAACGACCGCAGTGGGCGCAACACCAACACCAACACGTTCCGATCGCGGGCATTCTCGACATACTGGACAACTACGCGTTCGTGCGTACCTCCGGCTACCTCACCGGCTCCAACGATGTCTATGTGTCGCTGGCGCAGGTTCGCCGCTACTCGCTGCGCCGTGGTGATGCGATCACCGGCGCGGTCAAGGCACCCCGCGAGGGGGAGCGCCGGGAGAAGTTCAACGCACTCGTGCGGCTAGACACGATCAACGGACTGGACCCGGAAGAAGCGAAAAATCGCCCGGACTTCATGAAGTTGACCCCGCTTTACCCGCAGACTCGCCTGCGCCTGGAGACCGAGCCCAACATCCTGACGACCCGCATCATCGACCTGGTGATGCCGATCGGTAAGGGCCAGCGAGCACTTGTCGTCAGCCCGCCGAAGGCCGGCAAGACGAGCGTGCTGCAGGCGATCGCCAATGCCATCACGACCAACAACCCCGAGTGCCATCTCATGGTCGTGCTCGTCGACGAGCGTCCTGAAGAGGTCACTGACATGCAGCGTTCGGTGAAGGGCGAGGTCATTGCCTCGACTTTCGACCGTCCGCCGCAGGATCACACGACGGTCGCGGAGCTGTCGATCGAGCGGGCGAAGCGGCTGGTCGAGCTCGGCCACGACGTCGTCGTACTCCTTGACTCGATTACCCGACTTGGTCGCGCCTACAACCTGGCGGCGCCCACGAGCGGACGCATCCTGTCCGGCGGTGTCGACTCGACCGCGCTCTACCCGCCGAAGCGGTTCCTCGGTGCGGCCCGCAACATCGAGAACGGCGGCTCGCTGACCATCATCGCGACGGCGTTGGTGGAGACCGGATCCACAATGGACACGGTGATCTTCGAGGAGTTCAAGGGAACCGGCAACGCCGAGCTCAAGCTCGACCGCCGAATCGCCGACAAGCGAGTGTTCCCCGCGGTCGATGTCGACGCGTCGGGTACCCGCAAGGAAGAGATCCTGCTCTCGCACGACGAGCTCAGCATCATCATCAAGCTGCGCCGGGTGCTGCACGCGCTGGATCCGATCGAGGCCATCGACCTGCTTATCGACAAGCTCAAGAAGTCGAGCAGCAACGCCGAGTTCCTGATGCAGATCGCCAAGTCCACGCCTGGTAAGGACGACTAGTTAGCGCTGGTACGCCGGGTCGGAATAGATCACACCGACTCGGCGTTCCACCATCCGTGCCGATCTGGCACACTTAACAGGTTGACCTCTGGCACCGGTTCACGTCTTGCATCCGCATGGCGACCCGGCGGCCGAAAACGAAAGAAGCCACACCGTGAAAAAAGATATTCATCCCGAGTACGTCGAGACCCAGGTGACATGCACCTGTGGCAACTCGTTCACCACTCGTAGCACCATCACCGCAGGCTCGGTGAGCGCCGAAGTTTGCTCGGCATGCCACCCGTTCTACACCGGCAAGCAGAAGATTCTCGACTCCGGCGGCCGTGTCGCCCGCTTCGAGCGTCGCTTCGGCAAGCGCGAGAAGGCGGCAAAAGCAGACGCTTAGCTATCCAGACGGCGCCCATCGGATTCACCGCGAATCCGATGGGCGCCGTTTCTGTTGATTCATGTCCTGTTGATTGACGAGACTTTGACACTCGAAAGGTGAGTGGCACGTGGCTACCGACGACTCCGGCAGGGGCCTGGACACACTGAGCTCGATGATGGCCGAGTACGCCGACGTCGAGAAGCAGCTGTCCGATCCGCAGGTTCATGCTGACCAGACGAAGGCCCGCGAGCTCGGCAAGCGTTTTGCCCAGCTCGGCCCGATCGTCGCGGCAGCCAAGGAGTTGGCGGAGTCGCGTAGCAACCACGAAGCCGCGCTGGAGCTGGCCGGTGAGGACGCCTCATTCGCAGTCGAGGCGGCCGACCTCGAAGTCGCGATCGGCGAGCAGGAAGCGAAGTTGCGCACCATGCTGCTGCCGCGCGACCCCAATGACGACAAAGACATCATCATGGAGATCAAGGCGGGAGAGGGTGGCGAGGAGTCCGCGCTGTTTGCATCGGACCTGTTCCGGATGTACCAGCGGTACGCCGAACGTAACCACTGGAAGTTCGAGCTGATCGACGCGACGCTGTCCGATCTCGGCGGCTACAAGGACGTGTCCATCGCGATTAAGACGAAGGCGTCGCAAGAGCACGGCATCTGGGCGCGGCTAAAACACGAGGGCGGCGTGCACCGGGTGCAGCGGGTGCCGGTAACCGAGTCCCAGGGCCGAATTCACACCTCCGCCGCCGGCGTACTGGTGTTTCCGGAGGCCGAGGACATCGACGTGACCATCGACCCTAACGAGCTGCGCATCGACGTATTCCGCTCCTCCGGGCCGGGTGGGCAGAGCGTCAACACGACCGACTCTGCAGTGCGGATTACGCACGTGCCGACAGGCATCGTGGTGTCCTGTCAAAACGAAAAGTCCCAGCTTCAGAACCGTGAGTCGGCGATGCGCATCCTACGTGCCCGGCTGCTCGCCGACGCACAGGAAAAGGCGGATGCTGAAGCCTCCGACGTACGCCGGTCACAAGTGCGCACCGTCGACCGCTCAGAACGGGTCCGGACCTACAACTACCCGGAAAACCGAATCTCTGACCACCGCAGCGGCTTCAAGGCATACAACCTGGACGTCGTCCTCGACGGCGACTTGGACCCGATAGTCGATTCGCTGATCGAGATGGAGACTGCCGAGCTGCTGCGCGGCGACGCGGAGTGATCGAGCCGGGTTCGCCGCACAGCGCGCGGATCCACGGCGCCCGCCGGCTGACCGCCGCCGGTGTGCAGAGCGCGGCGTACGACGCCGCTGAGCTGCTCGCGCATGTTCTGCAGACCCGCGCGGTGCTGCTGCCGATGGCCGCCGACTTAGATGCCTGCCAGGCTGCGGCGTACGAAGATCTACTCGTACGCCGCGAGGCCCGCGAACCGCTCCAGCACATCCTTGGCGTCGCCTACTTCGACGGTCTTGAGATCGCCGTTGGGCCAGGGGTGTTCACACCGCGTCCCGAGACCGAACTGCTCGTCGAGTACGCCGCAACCCAGCTACGTGATGTTGAGCGGCCCCGGGTCGTTGACCTGTGCGCGGGCAGCGGCGCGATCGCGCTGGCGTTGAAGAACCGGCTGCCGGTGGCCGACGTAGCGATGGTCGAGGTCGATCCGGTGGCGGCCGCGTGGGCGCGGCGTAATGCCGAAACGCTCGGCCTCGATGTAACCGTGCGGTGCGAGGACGCCTCGGACCTCGAAGCCATGCGGCCGCTCGGACCGGTCGACGCCGTGACCTGTAACCCGCCGTACGTGCCGATCGGCGTGCCGGTCGCGGCCGAGGTGCGCGACCATGATCCGGCGCTGGCACTGTGGGGCGGAGCCGATGGGCTGGACGTTATCCGCCGGCTGCTGCCGGTCTTCGCGGCACTGTTGGGGCCCGGTGGATTTGTCGTGATCGAGCATCATGACGACCACCAGGCCGAGCTTGTCGAGCTCGTTAAATCGACGCCGGGCTTTGCCTCCGTGCGTGGCCATCGTGACCTCGCCGCCCGGCCCCGCTTTGTTTCCGCCGTCTGCACGTAGCAGGCCCTGTACGGCGGAATCGACGCGCCCGTGCCCGCGCCGTACGCACCCCTTGAAGCGGACTTGCGTGACATATTTCAAGGCCCACGTATCAAGAGCAGGCGGCGGGCTCTGACGAACGGACTTGGTGCTCATGGCAACATCATTCTTTGTGAGCGATACACCGATCTACGACGTCTCCCATGCCGACCGATCCGCAGGGGAGTACCGCGAACGCATCGACCTTGCCGTCGGCGCGATCCGAGACGGCCGACTGATCGTGATGCCGACCGACACGGTGTACGGCGTCGCCGCCGATGCGTTTTCGCCCGATGCAGTGGGCGCGCTGCTGACCGCGAAACGTCGAGGACGGGACTACCCGGTGCCGGTCCTGGTCGGAAACATTGGTGTACTCGCGGGACTGGTCGTAAAGGTGCCGACCGACGCGCAGAAGCTTGCCGACGCGTTCTGGCCCGGGCCTCTGACGATCATCGTGCACTACTCGCCAACACTGGCCTGGGACCTCGGGCAGACCGGAGGCAGCGTCGCGGTGCGGATGCCGGACCACCCCGTCGCACTCGATGTGCTCACCCGCACCGGCCCGCTCGCGGTCTCCAGCGCCAACACGCACGGCGATCGGCCCGGTCATGACGCCAACGCCGCGCGGGAGCAGCTCGGCGACGCGGTATCGGTGTATCTCGATTCCGGGGCGATCCAGGACGGCGTACCTTCCACGATTGTCGACTGCACCGGCGACCGGCTGATTGTCGTACGCGAAGGCGCACTCGCGCTGAGCGACCTTGCGCGCGTCGTACCCCAGATACAGAGCAACTAGCCCGCCGGCCGAGGCGCCGTGCCCTTTGCGCCAGCTAGCTCGATGGCGGTCGGTACGACGTACAGTAAGGACCGTTGCCGGCCGGTAGCATCGCAGCAGACCCAGCCATCTCGACCCGATCCAGGAGACGTCCGCACGTGCGCGAATACGCCGTAGTTCTGTGCGTCGCTGCCATCGTGTCGTACTTCGCCACCCCGGCCGTGCGGTGGGCCTCAATCAAACTCAAGGCCATGACGGCCGTGCGCGACCGGGACGTGCACTCGATCCCGATTCCGCGGCTCGGCGGCGTCGGCGTCTACATCGGGATGGTGGCGGCGATGCTCGTCGCACATCAGCTGCCGGGGCTGCAACAGACATTCGTCGGCTCATCGGAAACAACGGCGGTCATCGTGGCCGGAGGGTTGATCTGCCTTCTCGGCGCCCTCGACGACCGCTTCGACCTGGACCCGTTCACGAAGCTCGCCGGGCAGATCGCGTGTGCCGGCGTACTGGTCCTGATGGGCGTCCAGCTCGCCTTCATCTTTATCCCGGCCTCGGATCTTGGCACCGTGTCGTTGGACCCCAACACCTCGTTCTTGTTGACGACGCTCATCACCGTGGCCGCGGTCAACGCCATGAACTTCATCGACGGTCTCGACGGTCTGCTGACCGGCGTCGCGATCATCGCGGCGGTCGCGTTCTTCATCTACAGTTACCAATTCTCCCGCGAGGGGTACGGCGACGTCTTCTCCGCGCCGACGTTGATGACGGCTGTCCTCGCCGGCGCTTGCATTGGCTTCCTGCCGCATAACTTCAATCCGGCACGGATCTTCCTCGGGGACTCCGGATCGATGCTCATCGGCTTGGTGCTCGCCGCGGCGGCCGTCAGCACGACCGGCCACGCCGACCCGCAAAGCTTCTCCAGCGTCGCCTCGGCGATCCCTTTGTTCATGCCGCTGCTGCTGCCGGTCGCGGTCCTTGCGATCCCGCTCGCCGACATGACATTGGCGGTCGTCCGCAGGGCGCGGGAGCGTCGTTCGCCGTTCAGCCCAGACAAAATGCATTTGCACCACCGACTGCTGGAGATCGGCCACACGCAGCGTCGCGCAGTGTTGATCATGTACTTCTGGTCGGCGCTGCTGGCGTTCGTCGGCGTCGGTGCAGCGATAGGCCACGGCCCGTTGGTGCTGAGTATCTCAGCGGCACTGGTCGTAATAGCGATTATCCTGAGTGTGGTCCCGCGGGCCCGGCGACGTCGTAGAGATGACGCCAAGCGCCCGGCCTAGACAATCGGACGCACCATGTGTCCACCCTCGGACCGCCCGCCGTACCGCTGACGAAGGACTAACCGCACGTGCAGATCCCGCGCCTCCCCTCCGAACCGGTGCGTCCCGACGCGCCGTGGTCGCTGGCGCATCTGAAGGTCGGATCCATTGCATCGCTGGTGCTGCTGCTCGTCGGTGCGCCACTGGCCTGGGCGCTGCGCGGCTGGCAAGGCGCCCTTGCCGTTCTCGTCGGATTAGCGATTGTGACTATCTTTTTCACCTTCGGCTCCTGGGCCGTCGTGAAGGCGGGGAAGTACGACGACCGACTGACGCTCCCGGCAGCGCTGGGCAGTTACCTGATCAAGATCGGTATCCTCGCGGTCGTCCTGGTGTCTATTCCGCGGAACGGCCCAGTCGACGTCGCAACGATGGCCATCACCGTTCTGGTCGGCACGTTCATGTGGGCAGGCCTGCAGATCAAGTACGTGCTGTCGAAACAGATCTTCTATGTCGACTACACCCCGCCCGCTCACATCGAAGATGAGTCGAGGGTGTCCACAGTCGTCATCGATGATCCGGTTAAAAAGAAGTAAAGTTTGCCTGATACAGTCGAGAGGCGTTATGGGTTCAAAGCCGATAATTAATGATCCGTCGAGCACGGACGACCATGCAGAGGCAAGGCGTGCGCATAAGGCCGCTGCTCGCCACGGTTCGAATGACGGCTGGACATCAACCGGAACACTACTCACGGGCATCATCGTCTGGGGTGGCATCGGATGGTTGTTGGGTCGTTGGACGGGCTGGATCGGTTTTCTGCCGATAGGCGTGATTCTGGGTGCGGCTCTCGGGGTATATCTCGTGGTGAAGCAGGCCGACAACCCGCCACCGCTTGTCAACCTCAGCAAGACTCAGCGACGCGCCAAGCAAGACCGCACCACAGCTACCGAACACACGCGCGATCCGAGCACCGACTGAGTGATTTACGCGTGCGCGCTGATCAAGGTCACACCTAGATCAGCGAAAACGGCAGGGCGGGGTGCGTTCCAGAGAGTTTGTTCCTTGTACACTCTGCAAGGCTGAATCGCGCGCGGACGCTCTGGAGCACGCTCAAAGCCACGCACCACCGAACCATCAAGAACATTGCAACTGACCTGACTAGTGAGCGTGTGAAAGGAGACGGCATTGAACGCCGCCGTCCTGGCAGCCCCGTATCCGGGATTCAACGCACCGGATCCCAACGTGGAGTTCTACCCGAAGCCGATCTTGGACTTCAGCATCGGTGGCATCGAGTTCGCCATTACCCGGATTACCCTGATCAGCTGGGTCGCGATCATCGCGGTCCTGGTGCTTTTCCTGCTGGCTGCGCGTAAGCCCAAGATTGTCCCAGGAAAGTTGCAGTTCGTCGGAGAGTCCGCCTACGGGTTCGTCCGGGGGAGCATCGCCCGCGACGTCATTGGTCCGCACGGGGTCAAGTTCGCGCCGTACCTAGCGACGTTCTTTATGTTCATCCTGGCCAACAACATGATGGGCATTATCCCGTTCGCCCAACTTGCGCCGACCGGCAAGTTCGCACTTCCGCTCATGCTGACCGCAATCGTCTATATCTGGTACCTCGGCGTCGGTATCAAGTACCAGGGTTTCTTCACTTACTTCAAGAACCTCGTCTTTATTCCGGGCGTCCCCTGGCCGCTGTACATCATGCTGATTCCGATGGAAGCGTTCCAAAAGCTCATCACGCGGCCGTTCACGCTCGCCGTCCGTCTTTTCGCCAACATGTTCGCTGGGCACCTTCTGCTGGCGGTATTCTCTCTCGGCGCGGTATACATGCTGGCCCAGCCGCATCTCACGCTTAAGCTTCTGTCGCCCTTCGCGTTCCTGCTGGCATTCGGAATGGTGTTCTTCGAATTGCTGGTCGAGGCGCTGCAGGCATACGTCTTCACTCTTCTCGCTGCTACCTATCTAGAGGAAGCCACGAGCGGCGGTCACTAGAAAACGAGATCCCTCGTTCTTTAGTTGACGCCTGGGCATTACCGCACAACCGCACCATGAGAACCGAACAAGAACAAGAAACGCACAAACAAAATCGAAGTTCGTGTGAAATGCACACGAACACCTAGAAGGAGACCTCAGATGGTTGACGTCCTCGCCGCAGCAAACTCCGTCAGCGGCAACCTCGGCGCTGTCGCTTACGGCCTTGCCGCGATTGGCCCTGGCATCGGTGTAGGTATCGTGTTCGCCGCATACATCCAGGCGACCGCTCGCCAGCCCGAATCGGCCGGTCTAACCCGCACCTACCTGTTCATGGGCTTCGCTCTTTCGGAGGCGCTGGCGCTTATCGGCTTCGTCGTTCCCTTCATCTTCAGCTAACCCGAACCGATCAACAACAGCCTTAGTTGGTTTCAGCCTGGCGCGCTAACACGCGCCAGGGAACTAGATGGGACGAGATGGACATGACGTTCATTGCCGCCGCGGAAGAACACAACCCGCTACTGCCGCCGCTCGGCGAGATCATCATTGGTCTCATCGGCTTCTTGATCCTGGCCTTCGTGCTGATCAAGTTCGCGTGGCCAGCGTTCGAGAAGATCTACGCCGAACGTACCGAGGCGATCGAAGGTGGCATCGAGAAGGCAGAAGCCGCACAGCGTGAGGCCAAAGCCGCGTTGGATAAATACAACGCTCAGCTTGAAGGTGCGCGCACCGAGGCAGCCACGATCCGCGACGATGCGCGAGCCGAGGGCCAGCGCATCATCGATGAGATGAAAGAGCAGGCGCAGTCCGAGTCGGACCGCATCATCGCGCGCGGTGAGGAGCAGTTGGGCCTGCAACGTCAGCAGCTCGTCAACGAACTGCGCCAGCAGGTGGGCCAAGTTTCGGTCAATCTCGCCGGTCGTATCGTCGGCGCCAACCTCACCGACGACTCCAACGCGCACGCGACGGTCGATCGGTTCCTCGACGAGCTCGACGGTATGTCGGCCACGACAGGAGCGCAGAAGTAATGCAACCCGCACTGATGCAGGCCACAAGCCGCGAGTCGCTGGCCGCCTTGCGCGGCACGCTCGACGGCTTGGTCGACACGCTGGACACGCAAGCCACTCTCCAGCTGGCCGATGACCTCTTCGCCGTCGCATCGTTGCTCGACTCGGAGATCGGTCTTCGCCGTACTCTCGGCGATGCAGCGGCACCGGCATCGGCGCGGGCCGAACTTCTAAAGCGACTCCTGACCGGAAAAGTCGGCGACAACGCGGTCGACGTAAGCACGTCGGCGGCCGCGCAGTCGTGGTCGGTGCCGGGAGATCTTGTCGATGCGTTGATCGAGGCCGCACGTCAGAGTGCGTTAGCCGGCGCCGAGAAGGACCAGTCGATCGACCGCGTCGAGGACGAGCTGTTCCGATTTTCACGTATCCTTGAGGCGAACGGCGATCTTGAGCAGGCGCTCGGCGACATCAACAAGTTGGTCGACGCTCGAGTCAAGTTGCTTGACGACCTACTCGCGGACAAGGTGAGTCCGGTGACGAAGCAACTGGTGACGAAGACCGTTGCCACTCCGCGTGGTCAGTCTGTCTTCGGTGGTGTCGAAAACTTGGTCGAGCTGGCCGCCAAGAGGCGCGCGCGCTCGGTGGCGATCGTAACCTCGCCAGTACCGCTGAGCGCGGAACAGGAGCGCCGCCTTTCCGACACACTGCGCAAAGTTTACGGCCGCGAGATCGCGATCTCGGTCGACGTAGATCGTTCGGTACTCGGCGGCTTGCGCGTACAAGTCGGCGACGATCTGATAGACGGGACGGTTTCGAACCGTCTTAGTGACGCACAACGCCGGTTTGCCGGCTAAGAATTCTTAACAAACGAGAGCAGGGACTAAAACCATGGCGGAGTTGACGATCTCCTCAGACGAGATCCGCAGCGCCCTTGACAGCTACGTCTCGTCGTACACGACCGATGTGTCGCGCGAGGAAGTCGGCATAGTCAGCGACACGGCCGACGGCATCGCGCACGTCGAGGGTCTGCCCTCGGCGATGACCAACGAGTTGCTTGAGTTCGAGGGCGGTGTCCTCGGCGTCGCGCTCAACCTCGATGCCCGCGAGATCGGCGCCGTCATCCTCGGCGACTACGAGCACATCGCGCAGGGCCAGTCGGTCAGTCGGACCGGACGCATTTTATCGGTGCCGGTTGGCGACAAGTTCCTCGGCCGGGTTATCGACCCGCTTGGTACCCCGATCGACGGGCTCGGCGAGATCGAGGCCGAAGAGGACCGCGCATTGGAACTCCAGGCCGCCAGCGTCGTTGAACGGCAGCCGGTGAAGGAGCCGATGCAGACCGGGATCAAGGCGATCGACGCCATGACGCCGATCGGTCGCGGCCAGCGCCAGCTGATCATCGGTGACCGCAAGACCGGCAAGACTGCAGTCTGCATCGATACGATCATCAACCAGAAGGAAGCCTGGGCGACCGGCGACCCGAAGCAGCAGGTCCGCTGCATCTACGTCGCGATTGGCCAGAAGGGTTCGACGATCTCCGGCGTCCGCGCCGCTCTCGAAGACGCAGGTGCCCTCGAATACACGACGATCGTCGCCTCTCCCGCGTCCGACCCGGCCGGCTTCAAGTGGCTCGCGCCGTACACCGGCTCGGCGCTCGGCCAGCACTGGATGTACCAGGGCAAGCACGTTCTGATCGTTTTTGACGACCTGACCAAGCAGGCCGAGGCGTACCGGGCTATTTCGCTGCTACTGCGTCGCCCGCCAGGGCGCGAGGCGTACCCCGGCGACGTCTTCTACTTGCACTCGCGCCTGCTCGAGCGTTGCGCGAAGCTCTCCGACGAGCTTGGAGCCGGTTCGATGACCGGCCTTCCGATCATCGAGACCAAGGCCAACGACGTGTCGGCATACATCCCGACCAACGTTATCTCCATCACCGACGGACAGTGCTTCTTGCAGTCCGACTTGTTCAACAGCGGCGTTCGGCCGGCTATCAACGTCGGCATCTCGGTCTCTCGTGTCGGTGGTTCGGCGCAGGTGAAGGCGATGCGCAAGGTTGCCGGCTCGCTGCGTCTGAACCTCTCGCAGTTCCGCGAGCTCGAGGCGTTCTCGGCGTTCGCCTCGGACCTCGACGCGACATCTCGGGCCACCTTGGACCGAGGTGCGCGACTGGTCGAGATTCTCAAGCAGCCACAGTACTCGCCGTTCGCGGTCGAAGAGCAGGTCGTGTCCATCTACCTGGGCACTAACGGCCATCTCGATGTCGTAGCGATTGAGGACGTCAGCCGCTTTGAATCGGAGTTCCACGAGTTCCTGCGCCACCAGCACCCCGACGTCATGACCTCGATCAAGGAGTCGCGCGAGCTCTCCGACGCGGCCGTGGAGGAGCTCGAGACGGCGATCACCGAGTTCCAGAAGCGGTTCGTCACGCATGCGGGTGAGCGCCTGATCAACGACGCTCCGGCCGCGGCGATGGACGCCGAGGATGTCGGCCAGGAGAAGGTCACCGTCTACAAGGCTAAGAAGTAGGCGGCGTAGAAGATGGCAGCTTCCATTCGCGATCTGAAACGTCGGCTTGCCTCGGTCAACTCGACGAAGAAGATCACGCGTGCGCAAGAGCTCATCGCGACAACGCGGATCTCCAAGTCGCAGGCGAAGGCCGCCGCCGCCAAGCCGTATGCGGCCGAGATGACTCGCGTCATGTCGGCGCTGGCCGGCTCGGCGACGCTCGATCATCCACTGTTGGTCGAACGCGACAACCCGACGCGTGCGGCGATCTTGCTGGTGACGGCCGACCGTGGCCTGTGCGGTGGCTACAACTCCAACGCGATTCGTACGGCGGAGGAACTCCAGCAGTTGCTGCGCAGCGAAGGCAAGGAGCCGGTCCTGTTTGTGACCGGTCGCCGCGGGGTCGGTTACTACACGTTCCGTGAGCGCGAGCTCGCCGGATCGTGGACCGGTTTCTCGGAGCAGCCGTCCTACGATGATGCCCGCCAGGCAGCGTCCGCGCTGATCGATGGCTTCGTTGCCGGGGCCGATGACGACGAGCACGGCGGCGGCGAGGACGGTATCGTCGGCTTCGACGAGATCCACATCGTCTACACGCAGTTCAAGTCGATGCTGTCGCAGGAGGCCACCGCGACCCGTATCGCGCCGCTGGTCATCGAGTACGCCGACGCGGACGACGCCGCTCATGACGAGGGCAAGGTCCCGCCGTCATACGAGTTCGAACCGGATGCCACCAGCCTGCTCGATGCGATGTTGCCGAAGTACCTCAACACGCGGATCTACGCCGCGATGCTCGAGTCGTCGGCGTCGGAGTCGGCGGCACGCCGTACCGCGATGAAGTCGGCAACGGATAACGCCAACGACCTCATCAAGAACCTCACGCGCGAGGCTAACCAGGCACGACAAGCGCAAATTACCCAGGAAATCAGCGAGATTGTCGGCGGCGCCGATGCGCTCGCCAGTGCAGGAAGTGACGATTAAATGACCGCAACCACTGAAGCGCCCGCGGCCAAGAACGTCGGCGGCAACGCCGTCGGCCGTGTGGTCCGGGTTATCGGCCCGGTCGTCGACGTGGAGTTCCCACGCGACGGCATACCGGCCCTGTTCAACGCGCTGTCGGCCGAGATCACGCTCGAGGCGATGGCCAAGACGCTGACACTCGAGGTCGCGCAGCACCTTGGCGACAACTTGATCCGCGCCATCTCCATGCAGCCCACCGATGGGCTCGTCCGTGGCGCACCTGTCCATGACAGTGGCGCCGCGATTTCGGTGCCGGTCGGCGACCAGGTCAAGGGTCACGTGTTCAACGCGCTCGGCAAGTGCCTCGACGAACCCGATCTGAAGCTGACCGGCGAAGAATGGGGCATCCATCGCAAGGCGCCGGCATTCGACCAGCTCGAGAGCCGCACCCAGATGCTGGAGACCGGTATCAAGGTCATCGACCTGCTGACTCCCTACGTCCAGGGCGGCAAGATCGGCCTGTTCGGTGGCGCCGGCGTGGGCAAGACCGTACTCATCCAGGAGATGATCACGCGAGTCGCCAAGAACTTCGGTGGCACCTCGGTGTTTGCCGGTGTCGGAGAGCGCACCCGTGAGGGCAACGACCTTTTCCTCGAAATGACCGAGGCCGACGTCATCAAGGACACCGCGTTGGTCTTCGGCCAGATGGATGAGCCGCCAGGCACTCGTATGCGGGTGGCGCTGTCGGCGCTGACCATGGCGGAGTACTTCCGCGATGTGCAGAACCAGGACGTGCTGTTGTTCATCGACAACATCTTCCGGTTCACGCAGGCCGGTTCGGAGGTCTCGACCCTCCTCGGTCGGATGCCCTCCGCGGTTGGCTACCAGCCGACGCTGGCCGACGAGATGGGTGAGCTGCAAGAGCGCATCACCTCGACCAAGGGTCGTTCGATCACCTCGATGCAGGCCATTTACGTGCCCGCTGACGACTACACGGACCCGGCGCCGGCTACGACCTTCGCGCATCTCGACGCGACGACCGAACTGTCGCGTCCGATCACGGAAAAAGGCATCTACCCGGCCGTTGACCCGTTGACCTCGACCTCGCGCATCCTCGACCCGGCCATTGTCGGCGAGGAGCACTATCGCGTGGCTCAGGAGATCAAGCGGATTCTGCAGCGTTACCAAGAGCTCCAGGACATCATCGCGATTCTCGGTATCGACGAGCTCGGTGAAGAGGACAAGCTCCTCGTCGGTCGCGCCCGCCGCATCGAGCGCTTCCTGTCGCAGAACCTTCTAGTCGCCGAGCAGTTCACCGGCCAGGTGGGTTCGGTCGTTCCGCTTGCCGAGACGATCGACGCGTTCGGCCGGCTGGCCAAGGGCGAGTTCGACCACCTTCCGGAGCAGGCGTTCTTTATGTGTGGTGGCATCGAGGACCTCGAAGTCAACGCAAAGAAGCTCAAGTAACTCAAGCCTGCTCAGTTCACTCTTATAGGTATCGAAAGGAGCGCCAACCTCATGCCACTGAAGGTTGAGTTGGTCTCTGTCGAGCGGCTGATCTGGTCCGGCGAGGCCGATATGGTCATCGCCCGGACCACCGAGGGCGAGCTCGGCGTAATGCCGGGCCACGCACCGGTGCTCGGTCAGCTGTCCGATAGCCAAGGCGTCGTACAGATTCATCGCACCGGCGACTCGAATCTGATCGCCGCAGTCCACGGTGGATTCCTGTCGGTCACCGCGCAGGGTGTGTCGATCCTGGCCGAGACGGCGGAGTTATCCGACGAGATCGACGTCGATCGCGCGCAGCGCGCGTTCGACCGTGCCGCGGCTGGTGACGGCCCCGACGAGATGGCCGCAGCGGCGCGGGCCAGCGCGAGACTGACCGCGGCGTCAAAGCCAAGAAGTTGATAGTTCACAATAGTTCGCACCCAGGCATTCGTCTGGGTGCGAACTTGTTTTAGGAGCAGGAATCGGGTCTGAGAGCCCGATTGGCGTCACCGAACATCGCAGAACCACAGAACAATATAAGGGGCGGCCAGTGCACATTGCGTGGTATTTGCTGATACTCACCGCCCTGTTGGCCGTACTCTTGATCGCGTTCCTGGTACGCCGCCGGGTCCTAGTCACCAGGCGTGGCGCAATCGAGATGAGTGTGCACCGCGGACGCGGGCCATTTGGCGGCTGGGCGTTGGGCGTCGCGACATTTACCGGCGGCGAGTTGCGGTGGTATCGCCTGACCTCTCTGCGTCCTGGACCGGCCGAGAGATTCAGCCGTAGCGAAGGCAGTATCAGTGGGCGGCGCGCGCCCCGACTTGACGAATTAACCTGGATTCCGCCGGATGCGGTGATCTTTGAGTGCACGTCGGCGCGTGGCCCTCAGACGATCGCGCTGAGCAAGAGCGCGTCGACGGGCCTGCTGTCATGGTGGGAGTCCGTACCGCCCGGTTACCGCAACGGCCTGAGCGACTTCTAGCGCTCCCCGCCGGGGACCCATTTCACGTCGCCGCCGGGGTTGGCCAGCCGGCCAGCGATGAACAACAGGTCCGAAAGCCGGTTCAGGTACTGAGCCGTCAGCGGGCTTATCGCCTCGCCGTACTTCTCGACGGCCGCCCAGATCGACCGCTCGGCGCGCCGAGCCGTGGTGCGAGCCAGGTGGAGGTACGCCGCACCTGACGTGCCGCCGGGCAGGATGAAACTGTCGAGCTTGCTGAGGCCCTCGTTGAGCTCGTCGCACCAGCCTTCGAGGCGGTCGATGTAGTCCTGCTCGATGCGCAGCGGCGGGTACTTCGGGTTTTCCGCGGGCGGGGTGCACAGGTCCGCGCCGACGTCGAACAGATCGTTCTGCACGTGCACGAGTACCTCGCGAAGCCGGTCTGAAATGTCTGCCGCGCACAACGGCGACAGCGCCAGGCCGATGACCGAGTTGGTCTCGTCGACATCGGCGTACGCCGCGAGCCGTTCGTCGGTCTTGGAGATCCGCGAGAAGTCGCCGAGTCCGGTGGTACCGGCATCGCCGGTGCGGGTATAAATTTTCGTCAGATGAACGGCCATGTGGATGAGGTTACCCGGGCTGAATGTGGCGCGGTCGTCGCAACCGGATACGTCGACCGAGCCTCGCGCCGAATATCATCGTCGGATGGACATTTTCCGGGTCGGCGGTAACGCACGCCTCGACGGCGAGGTGACCGTCAGCGGCGCTAAGAACAGCGTGCTCAAGCTGATGGCAGCGAGCTTGCTGAGCCCGGGAACGACGACCATCAACCGCGCGCCGGCGATCCTCGACGTGTCGATCATGTCCGAGGTGCTGCGACGGCTGGGTTGCGACGTGCAGTTTTCAGCTGGCACGCTCACGATTGCCGTGCCGGAAGATCCCAGCACCGAGACCGACTACCAGCTGGTACGCCGTATGCGCGCATCGATCGCGGTACTCGGGCCCCTCGTCGCACGCTGGGGGCATGCGAAGGTGGCGCTGCCGGGCGGTGACGCCATCGGGTCGCGCGGACTCGACATGCACGTTGCGGGGCTTGTGCAGCTCGGCGCCCAAGTGCACAGCGAGCACGGGTTTCTTATCGCTCAGGCGGATCGGCTCCACGGCGCCACAATCCGGCTGGACTTCCCTAGCGTTGGGGCGACCGAAAACATCCTCATGGCGGCGGTACTGGCCGAGGGGCGGACCGTCATCGACAACACCGCGCGGGAGCCGGAGATCGTCGACCTCGTGCAGTTCCTTAACAAGATGGGCGCGCGGATCGAGGGAGCGGGCACTCCGACGCTCGTCGTGGACGGAGTCTCCGAGCTGCGGCCGGTCGAGCACGACACCGTACCGGATCGGATTGTTGCCGGCACCTGGGCGATCGCCGCGGTCATGACCAGGGGAGACGTCGTGGTGCGAGGCGGTACCGCCGCGCACCTCGAGCGGGTGCTGGATCTGCTGAGTGCGACCGGAGCGTTGGTGGACACCCATCTGCACGACGGGCACGGTTTCCGGGTGCGGATGAATGAACGGCCCAAGAGCATCGACGTACGCACGCTGCCCTACCCGGGGTTCCCGACCGACCTGCAGCCGATGGCGATCGCGCTCAACTCGATCGCCAAGGGCAGCTCCATCGTGACGGAGAACGTCTTCGAGGGCCGCTTCATGTTTACGAACGAGCTGATTCGGCTTGGCGCTGCAATCCAGGTCGACGGGCACCACGCGGCAATTCGCGGCACCGAGCGACTGTCGAGCGCACCCGTTGAGGCTACCGATATCCGAGCGGGTGCGGGCCTGGTCCTTGCCGGGCTGGTCGCGGACGGATTTACCGATGTCGCGCATGTACACCACATCGACCGCGGATACCCGGGGTTCGAGGAGCAGCTCAGCGCACTGGGCGCCGACGTAACTCGGATCCACGCACCGGACGAAGACTACTTCGGCCCGCCATCGTCATGATGGCGGGCCGAAACAGGTTGCGCTAGAGGCGAGTTACGGCACGACCACCGACAGCATCCGTGCGACACATACGGCTTGTCGATGCCCTCGGCCTCGATCGTCCAGTCCCACGTTCTCGATCGTCGAGAGCATCGGGCTGAACATCGGCAGCAGCGACAAAGTCATGAAGCCGTGCACGATCGTGCCGCCGAACGGGCCCTGTTTGGCCTTCTCAACGTCGATATGGATCCACTGGTGGTCGCCGGTGGCATCGGCAAACATGTTGACCGCGTCCTGCGTCACCTCGAACCAGTCCGTCGGGCCGAGCTCGATGCCGACGTTTGCCTTGAGGTCGTCGACGCCGTTGAATACCTTGACTTCTGCCATAAGAACTCCTTTGTCGCGTTTCGGTGAACCAAAGTTAGCCTTCAACGTATAGAACCACACGCGTATTGGCGACCTCCACCGTGAGGTTGCCGCTACCCGCCAGTACGATAAGGGTTCCCATTCCCGCGGAGGTTTTCTTCAAATGCCGTATCCCTCAACGCCCGAACGTGATCGCCCTTGGATGATGCGGACGTACGCCGGGCACTCCTCGGCGACCGAGTCGAACGCGCTGTACCGTCGTAACCTCGCCAAGGGTCAGACGGGGCTCTCCGTCGCCTTCGATCTGCCGACCCAGACCGGCTACGACCCCGATGACCAGCTCGCCAAGGGCGAGGTCGGCCGCGTCGGAGTCCCCGTAACGCACCTGGGTGACATGCGGATGCTGTTCGAGGACATCCCGCTCGAGCAGATGAATACCTCGATGACGATCAACGCCACGGCGATGTGGCTACTCGCGCTCTACCAGGTGGTCGCGGAGGAGCAGGGCGCCGATATCGGAAAGCTCGCCGGCACGACGCAAAACGATATCGTCAAGGAATACCTCTCGCGCGGCACCTACGTCTTCCCACCGGCGCCGTCGATGCGGCTGATCACCGACATGGTCGCCTACACCGTGCTGCACATGCCGAAGTTCAACCCCATCAACATCTGCAGCTATCACCTGCAGGAAGCCGGTGCGACGCCGGTTCAGGAAGTCGCCTTCGCGCTGAGTACGGCGGTCGCCGTGCTCGATGCCGTGCGCGACTCGGGACAGGTACCGGCCGACCAGTTCGGCAAGGTCGTCGGGCGGATCTCCTTCTTCGTCAACGCCGGGGTCCGGTTCATCGAGGAGACCTGCAAGATGCGCGCGTTTGGCGTGCTGTGGGACGAGATCACCAAAGAACGGTACGGCGTGGAAGACCCGAAGATGCGCCGCTTCCGGTACGGCGTACAAGTCAACTCACTCGGGCTCACCGAGGCGCAGCCGGAGAACAACGTGCAGCGGATCGTGCTGGAGATGCTCGGCGTGTCGCTGTCGCGCGATGCCCGGGCCCGCGCAATCCAGCTGCCGGCGTGGAACGAAGCTCTCGGCCTTCCTCGCCCGTGGGATCAGCAGTGGGCGCTGCGCATGCAGCAGGTACTCGCGTTCGAGTCCGACCTGCTCGACTACGACGACATTCTGGCCGGCAGTCACGTGATCGAGGCCAAGGTCGCCGACATCGCGGATGGCGCGCGCAAGGAGATGCAGCAGATCCTGGAGATGGGTGGCGCCGTGGTCGCGGTCGAAGCCGGCTACATGAAGAGCGCGTTGGTCGACTCGCTGGCCCGGCGTCGGGGCCGGATCGAGACCGGCGATGACATCATCGTCGGTGTCAACAAGTTTCAGACCACCGAGCCGAGCCCGCTGACCGGCGAGGCCGAGCCGGCGATCATGACCGTCGATCCTGCGGTCGAGTCAGCTGCTATCACCGCCTTGCAGAAGTGGCGGTCCGAGCGCAACGAAGCCGCCGCACAGAACGCTCTCACGCAGTTGCGATCCGTTGCCGGCACCTCCGACAACCTGATGGAGGCGACGCTGGCCTGCGTGCGCGCGGGCGTCACCACCGGCGAGTGGTCCTCGGCGTTGCGTGAGGTGTTTGGTGAGTTCCGGGCGCCGACCGGCGTTTCCTCGGTGTCCGCGCCCTCCGAGGCCGGTGAAGCGCTCGGCGCCGTACGCAGACGCGTCAACGAACTCAGCGAAAAACTCGGCGGTCGACTCAAGCTGCTGGTCGGTAAACCCGGTCTGGATGGGCATTCCAACGGTGCCGAGCAAATCGCCGTACGCGGTCGGGATGCCGGTTTCGAAGTCATCTACCAGGGCATCCGGCTGACGCCCGAGCAGATCGTCGCCGCCGCAGTCGAGGAGGATGTCGACGTCGTCGGTTTGTCAGTGCTCAGCGGTTCGCACCTCGGCGTCGTTCCGGCGGTCGTTGCCGGGCTGCGCGCCAACGGCATGGAGGACGTGCCGGTGATCGTCGGCGGCATCATCCCGGACGACGATGCGAAAACGCTGATCGCGGGGGGCGTGGCACGAGTTTTTACGCCCAAGGACTACGAGCTCAACGAGATCATGGACGAAATCGTCACGGTGGTGGCCGAGGCCAACGGGATCCGCACCGACGTGCCCGAGCCGGTCTAGGGGTAGGGCGAACCTTCACTTGGCAAACCAGGTAAACCTCGACTCGGTCACCGTCCAGTACGACGTCACGCCGGTGCTGGATGCGGTATCGGTGGGTATTGCCGACGGCGACCGGATCGGTGTCGTCGGCCTCAACGGCTCCGGCAAGTCGACCCTTCTCGGTGTGGTGTCCGGCGGGAGTACGCCGGACTCGGGGCGGGTATCGATGCGCAACGGCCTGCATATCGCCTTTGTCGGGCAGTCTGATGACTTCGCCGAGGACACGACGATCCGCGAGCTCGTCGTACCAGGCTCCTCTCACGAGGCCGAGCACGACTGGGCTAGCGACCCGCGCGTCCGCAAGGTCGTAGAAGGCCTTGGCCTGCTCGGCCTGGGCCTCGACACCACCGTTGGTAGCCTGTCCGGCGGCGAGCGGCGGCGCGTTGGCCTGGCTGCCGCGCTGGTCAGCGATGTCGACCTGTTGATCCTGGACGAGCCGACCAACCATCTCGATATCGAGGGCGTCGGCTGGCTGGCCGACTATCTGGCCGGATTTTCTGGCGCAGTTGTAGTGGTGACGCACGACAGGTGGTTCCTCGACGTGGTGTGCAACCGCACGTGGGAGGTCATCGACTCCAAGATCAACATGTACGACGGCGGCTACGCGGACTGGGTGTTCGCGCGCGCCGAACGCAACCGGGTCGCGGACGTCACCGAAGAACGGCGCCGCAACCTCGCCCGCAAGGAGCTGGCCTGGCTGCGTCGCGGACCGCCGGCGCGAACGTCGAAGCCGCGGTTCCGGATAGAGGCGGCCAATGCGCTGATCGAAGATGTCCCGCCACCACGCGACCGCGTCTCACTCGTCGCCACCGCAACCTCCCGGCTGGGCCGCACTGTGGTCGACCTGAAGGACGCGACGGTCGCCTTTGATGTGGGTACGCCGTACGAACGCGTCATTCTCGACCGGCTCACCTGGCATTTGGCGCCCGGCGGGCGCTATGGGATTCTCGGCCCCAATGGCTCCGGCAAGACGACTCTTTTGCGCACGATGCTCGGTGAGCAAGATCTGACCAGCGGCTTCCGGGAGATCGGCAAGACGGTGCGTGTAGGGCATCTGAGCCAGAGCCTCGCCGAGCTCGATCCTGGCCAGCGGATGATCGAAGCCGTATCGGAGTTCGCGACGCTGATTCGGATCGGGGACAAGGATCTGACCGCGGGGCAGCTCCTGGAGCGGTTCGGGTTCGCCGCCGCGATGCACAAGCGTTTTGTCCGCGACCTCTCCGGTGGACAGCGACGGCGCCTGCAGATGGTCCGCACGCTGATGCGCCAACCCAACATGCTGATCCTCGACGAGCCGACCAATGATCTCGACGTCGATACCCTCAGCGCGCTTGAGGACTTACTCGACGAATGGCCCGGCACGCTCGTCGTCGTCTCGCACGACCGGTTCTTGCTCGAGCGAGTGTGTGATGACCTGTACGCCGTACTCGGCGACGGCAAGCTGACCCACCTCGTCGGTGGGGTGGCCGAGTACCTCACCCGCCGGGCTCGGCATCCGATCACCACGGGGCGAGTGCTCGCCGATGCGCGGGCCCAGGATGCGCAGGACGGACGCTCGGAATCGGACTCGTCCGATGAGGTGAGCGCCGCGGACCGTCGTACCGCGCGCAAGACCGCGTCCAGACTTGAGCGCCAGATGGGGAATCTGGACAAAAAGGAAGCGCAGCTACACGACCAGTTGGCCGCGCATGCGAGCGACTTCGAGAAGCTGGGGCCGCTGCAGGGCCAGTTGCGCGACATCCACAAACAGCGCGAGGAGCTCGAACTGGAATGGTTCGCCGCGGTCGAACTCGCGGAGGAATGACGGCGCGGTTACAGTGGATTGTATGACTGATCTTGCCGATGCCCCCGTAGCTACTTCCGCGCAGACCCCGCCTTCCGAGGCTCCGCACTTCGAGCACATCCGTGTCGAACGTGTGGACCAGGTCATCACGATCACCATGGATCGCGCGCGCCGTCGTAATTCACTATCCGAAGACCATATGCGCGAGCTGATCCGCGGTTTCGAGTACGCCGGCACCACCGACGCCCGCGTGATTGTGCTCGCCGGTGAGGGTCCGGTCTTCTCCTCCGGGCACGACTTCGCCGATCTCGCAGGTCGCGACCTGCATCAGGTACGCCGACTGCTCGCGGTCTGCACCGAACTGATGCAGACGATCCAGATGTCGCCACAGGTTGTCATCGCGCGGATCCACGGACTTGCCACCGCCGGCGGCTGTCAGCTGGCTGCCTCGTGCGACTTGGCGATCGCGGTCGAGTCCGCCGGATTCGCGCTTCCGGGCGGTAAGGGCGGATGGTTCTGCCACACGCCGTCGGTGGGTGTCTCGCGCAACATTAGCCGCAAGCACCTTATGGAGCTTGCGTTGACCGGTGACACGATCGATGCCAAGACCGCCGAGGCCTGGGGCCTGATCAACTATGCGGTACCCGATGACCAGCTCGACGACGCGATTGCCACCATGGTGACCCGGCTGTCCGGCGGCAGCCGCACCGCCAAGGCGCTTGGCAAGCAGGCGATCTACAACCAGCTTGACCGGCCCGAGCGTGACGCCTACACGTACGCGATCGAGGTCATGGCCTCGGCGTCGCAGACCGACCACGCGCAGGAGGGCATCAACGCGTTCGTCGAGAAGCGCAAGCCAGTCTGGCCGCGCTAACGACACTGGGGTGAGCCGCCTCCCGCATCAGCACAGGTCACCGGTCGACGCACATGGGTGTGTTTGGCCGGGCGACTGCCTATAGTTGGTGCTGAGTGTGACTAGTGGGGGCAGTTATGGCGTACCACGCCGGCGATTTCTTCGCCGGGTACACCATCGAGGGTGTGCTCGGTACCGGAGGCATGGGCGCGGTCTACCTGGCCAAGCACCCTCGGCTGCCGCGACGAGATGCGCTGAAACTGCTCAGTTCCGCGCTCTTCTCCGACGCGACATTTCGCACCAGGTTCGAGCGCGAGGCAGACATCGCCGCGCAGTTGATCCACCGCAACATCGTTGCGGTGTACGACCGAGGCTCGTACGACGGCCAGCTGTGGATCTCGATGCAGTACGTCGCGGGCACGGACGCGTCCAAGGCGCTGCGCGACGGCAACGGACCAATGCACACCGCACGCGCCGTACACATCATTGCCGAGGTTGGCGCGGGGCTGGACTACGCGCATCGCACCGGGCTCCTGCACCGTGACGTCAAACCCGCCAACATCCTGCTGGCTCCGGCCGCGGACCGGTCCGATCCTGAAGAGGTCCTGCTCGCCGACTTCGGCATCGCCAAGTCCATCCACGAGGGCGACAACCTCACCGGAACGGGCAACCTGCTGGCAACCCTTGCGTACGCCGCACCCGAGGTCATCGAGGGCGAAGACGTCGACCACCGCGCCGACATCTATTCGCTCGGCTGCGTGCTGTTCGAGCTGCTCACCGGTCATGTGCCGTTCCCGGCGACCTCGCCGTTCGCCACTATGAATGCGCAGCTGAAGGAGAATCCTCCGCGCCCGTCGGAGAAGGTCTTCGGCGTACCGAAAGCCATGGACGAGGTGATCGCCAAGGCGATGGCCAAGGACCCGGCCGAGCGGTACCAGTCGTGCCGTGAGCTCAGTAGCGCGGCGCGCGAAGCCCTCAAAGTGAGTGCCGAGCCGTCCTTGCGAGCCAGCCCCCTGCGCTCGGATACGGAGCAAGCGGAGGCGCGGATCTCCGCCGGCGCCAGGCCGAGACCGCCGTACACGCTCATCGTGCGCAAGTTCGCCTCGCGGGGTGGACCTAAGCTCGAGCTCGGACCGGTCGACACGACGACGGTGTCCGCGGCAGAGCGCGGCGCTCTTGAGACCTTGATCCGCGCTGCGCGCTTCTTCGACCTGCCGCCGAGGCTTCCGCTCGAGCGGGTGATTGACAACGATGTGCTCGTCGAGATCACCGTGCAGAGCAAGGATCTAGTCCGAGTGGTCGGGTTTGAGCGGCAGGGTGCACGCCACCCGCATGAGCTCGACTCGCTCATCTCGCGGATCGAGCAGGTCACCTCGTGGCACGCCACCCAGGCCGCGCCGGCCACGGCATCCTCGCCGACCGCGCCCACGCCGTCGACATGGTCACCGACCGAGATCATCGCGCCGATCGGCAGCCAACGGCGGCCGGACAGCGGCAGTGTGCCCTCTCAGGGACCGCTGCCGCCGGACGCGAAACCCGGCCTGCCAAGCGGCCCCATTCGTACTCCGGGCGCGGCGGCAAGCCCCTCGGCGCGGCCGAATGGAGCACCGAGGCCCGCGTCCTGGCCAAGCATCTACTCGCCGAGCGGTGCGCCCGCCGGAAGTCATCCCGGCGCCCGGGCCGGAGCGCCGGTCGTTCAGAATTTCGCGGCCAGACATCCCGCCCCGGTCCGGCCGCCGCCCGCCCTGCCGCCCGCCCGGCAGCCCGCTCTGCAGCCGAACAACGATCGCACGTACATCGCCATCGGCACCGTACTTCTCGTAGTGCTCGCCGTCGTGGCGGTTTTGGTGATCGCGCTGAGCTGACCGACGCCGGTGCGCGCAGGGTCTGAGGCGCGGGGTGTGAGGGGCGGGGTGTCAGGCGCGGGCGGACTCAGGCGCGCAACATGGCGATCGCGTCCGCCAGCTGGCCGGCAGTCTCGTAGCGCTCGCCGAGAGGAGCGAGGCACCGTTTGACGATCACCCGTTCGCCGTCGGTCAGCGAGGGGTCGATCGTGGGAGGCGTTGATTGCACCTTGCGGATCGCTAACAGCGGTTGGCGCTCGGGAATCTCGCCGTACAGGCCGACGCCGGACAGGCTTCGATGTAGCGTCGCGCCAAGCCCCCATAGATCGGTGGCCCGCGACGGCGAATCGCCAAGCAGCAGGGTGGGATCGACATACTCGACCGAGGTCTCTGGCGCCATGCCAGTCAGCGCCGCGCCTTCGTTGAACACCCGGGCGAGCCCGAGGTCGGAGAGCTTCGCGCCGCTCTCGGTGAGCATCACGTTAGCCGGTTTGATGTCGCCGTGGGCGAGTCCTGCCTCATGAAGCGAATCGACCGCGCGCGCCGCATGCTCAAGCGCGCGCACGATCTCCGAACGCTCCAGAACACGTTCCGGGGAGGCCAGCGACCCCAGCGGGAAGTACTCCATTGCGTAGAGAAAGCCGTCCTCGAGGACGGCGTCGTACACCGTCGCGAGGTACGGCGACTCCACCGAGGCGAAGGCGCGAAGTTCGCGCGCACCTCGACGATAGTCGTCCTCAGTGCACTCTCCGGCGAAGATCTTGACGGCGACATACTCATCGGAGATACCAAGCCTGGCCGGAGGTCTGGCCAGGTAGAAGCGCCCGTGATTGCCGTCGCCGATCAACCGAACGACCTCGAAGTCGGCAAGTCGTGGCAACTGTTGTGCGGTCCCACCCTGAAGCGACATTCCCACCCCGCGTGGTTCGGAGAGCTTGGACCAAGAAGACCAGGGTGACAGACTATCGGAACGAAACCGTGGCAGTCCATCATCGCGCGGGCGAGCAGGGGAATTTACAGGGGAAGTAAGCAGGGGAATTGAGCGGGGGAGGGGATCCCGATGCACGTTGCTGCACTGGTGTTCATCGATATAGCCATCGTCATAGTGGCGGCGCGGCTGTTCGCCAGGATCGCCCGAGCAGTCGGTCAGCCGCCGGTCGTGGGCGAGATCGTCGCTGGAATCGCGCTGGGTCCTAGCCTTCTCGGTCTCCTTCCCGGGGACCTGGACGGCGTCTTATTCCCCAAAGAAGTCCTTCCGTATCTGGAGATCCTCGCTCAGCTGGGACTTGTGCTGTTCATGTTCATCGTCGGTCTCGAGCTGGATATGGCGTTGATCCGCGGGCGGGAGAAGGTCGCCGGGACGGTCTCGTTGGCCTCGGTGGCGTTGCCGTTCGGACTGGCGGTGCTACTTGCCGTGGTGCTGTACCCGCATCACAATGTCGTCAACGGCAAGGAGATCGAGCTGTACGCCATGACGCTGTTCCTTGGCGTCGCGATGGCGATCACTGCTTTTCCCGTGCTGGCGCGCATTCTCACCGACCGAGGAATGCACCGTACGTCTATCGGCGTACTGGCTCTTGCGTGCGCTGCCATCGACGACATCCTCGCGTGGACCCTCCTCGCATTCGTCGTGGCGGTGGTGCAAGGGAACGGACCGACCGACGTCATTCGGATC
>CAJDTT010000019.1_pt1 | contig 34825 bp, 34 predicted proteins | sample 7389841 | NCBI WGS metagenome assembly CAJDTT01 (sample SAMEA7055655, study PRJEB34461) | soil metagenome | biome: terrestrial ecosystem; feature: Peninsula; material: soil | place: Antarctica | collected 2016
GTCAGCGGCCTGCTTCGCGCTATTCGTCGCGTTCTGCGCCGCGGTGAGCGTGGTTAAGGTGGCAGCCTGGTGAGCGCTCAGGTGGTCGAGAGTGACGAGCTGGTCAATAAGGTCCTGCGGGCCCGACGCGTTGAGCAGCGCGAACTTCGACATCGACAGTGGACCCTGGACGTAGAGGTCATGCGCCATGTTCTGCGCGTCGAGCATCGCCTTCTTGAGGGCTGCAACGGAGTCGTTGTAGGCCGCCTCGGCGGCCGCAACGGCGGCCTTGGCGTTCGCGAGCTGACCCTGGGTCTGCACGTGTGCGTCAGCGGCGGCGAGCATCTGCGCGACCAAGACCTCGATCTTGGTGTTGACGTCCTCGATCTCATCGAGATTAGGCGCCTTCGTGGTATTGCTCGATGCGGTACCCGAGGCGGAGCCGGACTTGGTCGATGTGGGGTTCGACGTCGTCGACGAACTGGCAGAGGGACCGGTCGCTTCGGTAGGCGTGGGAGACGCCGGATTTGATGGGTCGGCGTTTGCCGTGCTGGCAGGCAGGACGGCGGTCACGAGGGCGACCAGCGCGCCGACGAGAGCGGTATTACGACTGCGGTGACGCATGAACGACGATTCCCAGGATTGACAGCGCGGACCCCAAAGGTTAGTCGGTTTTGCCTCTACAAACTTAGTTGTCCACATGCGATTGGTTACAGCACCGTGACGGGGTTGTCGTCAGAACAAGGCTGGAAAGGTATGGTCGAGATCACCTCTAGCCGTCGCAGTAGCTCTCGTCAGTCGAGTAGCAGGCGTTCGGCGGCCGGAGCACGAACTCGACAAGCGGAGCAGTTCATGACCGAGCAACAAAACGAATCGCTGTCCCGCGCCGCCGCGCTCGACATGGTGGCAGGGGCCGAAAAGGCGTTTGCCTACCCGTTTGATGTCGAGGGAATCCTTGATGGGTTCACTGACGATGTGGTCATCCGGTTCGGCGACCTGCCCGAGATCAACGGCAAGGCCGAAGCCGAGCGATTCCTACGCACCCGGTTTGCCCGCCAGAAGGACTACAAGCTGCGCAAGAGGCTCCGCGCACTCGACGGCGACATCGTCGGGAACTACTGGGACGGCACGTGGACTGATACCCAGACCGGCAAGGAGATGCAGTGCATCGGCACAGAGTTCTGGACCGTCCGCGGCGGCAAGATCGCGCTCTGGGAGGCCACTATCAACATCTGGGAGGTCGGCGCCCCGCCGTCAATTCCTCTTACCTGACAGGCGCGGAACGGCGGGGCTCGGCCAGATCTAGCGCGGGGCCATCCGGATCGCGCCGTCGAGACGGATCGTCTCCCCGTTGAGCATCGGGTTCTCGACGATGTGAGCAGCGAGTGCGCCGTACTCCTCCGGGTTGCCCAGCCGGCGCGGGTGGGGTACTTGCTTGCCGAGCGCTTCGAGTACGTCGTCCGGCGCGCCGAGCATCAGCGGCGTACGGAACAGTCCCGGCGCGATGGTGCACACGCGAATCTGCATCGAGGACAGGTCGCGGGCGATCGGCAGTGTCATGCCTACGATGCCGCCCTTGGACGCCGAGTACGCCGCCTGCCCTATCTGGCCATCAAAGGCCGCGACCGAAGCGGTGTTGACGATGACGCCGCGCTCTTCGCCGATCGGGTCATGCTTGAGCATCCGCTCGGCCGCCAGGCGAATGACATTGAACGTGCCGATCAGGTTGACCTCGACGACCTTTTTGAATGCGTCGAGCGGGAACGGGCCGCTCTTGCCGACCGTGCGATTTGCGTTGCCGATTCCCGCACAGTTGATGGCTATCCGGATGGCGCCCAGGTCGTCGGCGATGTCGAGAGCCGCGGCGACCTGATCGGCGTCGGTGACATCGGCGGCGGAGAACCGTACGGCGTCACCGAGCTCGGCCGCGATATCGGCGCCCTTGGACGTCGGCAGGTCGATGATGACCGCCTTGCCGCCGCCTTCGACGAGCCGCTTGACGGTGGCCAGGCCGAGGCCCGAGGCGCCGCCCGTGACGACGGCGACGGTGTCTTTGATCTGCATGTGATGCCTTCCTCTGTTTTGGTGGATCGTTAGCTGAACATGACGACGCTGCGGCCGGTGGTCTTACCGTCGGCAAGCTCTTGGGTTGCCTCGGCCGCGTCCGAGAAGGCGACCCGACGCCCGACCATTGGGCGAATCTTGCCCTCACCGACGAGTCGGACGAGCTCGGCGTACGCCGTTGCGGTGACGGCGCGGTTGCGGTCGGTGTAGAGGCCCGCGTGCAACCCGAGGATCGAGTAGTTCTTGATCAGCGGGTGATTGAGGCGCTGGGACTGGATCTCGCCACCGGCGAAGCCGACCAGCAGGATCCGACCTTCGAAGGCGATGCACTTGGTGGATTCGGCGTACGAGCTGCCTCCGACCGGGTCATATACGACGTCGGCGCCGTGTCCCCCGGTGAATCGCTTGACCTCATCGATGACGGAGTCCTTGGTACGATCGATGACCAAATGCGCACCGAGGTCACGCACGAGTGCGGCTTTCTTCGCACCCCGGGTGACGCCGATAACCGTTGCGCCGGCCGCGATTCCTAGCTGTACGGCGGCGTTTCCGACGCCACCGGCCGCGGCGTGGACAAGCAGGTATTCACCGGCCTGCAGCGCGCACCGACGGTGCAACCCGATCCATCCGGTCTGGAACGCCGACAACAATGAAGCCGCCTCGGCGTCGTCGAGCTCTTCCGGCGCCGTACGGGCCTGGTACTCATTGACGATCGCGACCTCGGCCAGCCCGCCGACTGCGCCGAGAGGGGACCCTAGGATCCGGTCGCCGACAGTAAACTTGATCACGCCGGGACCGGTGGCGATGACGTCGGCGCAGATCTCGGTGCCGGGCACAAATGGCAGGTCCGGCTTGACCTGGTATTCGCCGCGACACATGAGTACGTCGGGGAACCCGAGCGAACATGCGCGCACTCGCACCGCAAGCTGCCCGTCGCCCGCAGTCACGTCCGGTAGTTCGGTGAGCGTCATCACCGCGCCCGGCTCTCCTTGGGCGCCGACTTGCCAGGCGCGCATCAGGCGATGCTCTCTTGCTTCGCCCGTTCGCGAAGCGGGCTCTTAAGTATCTTGCCGGAGGCGTTGCGCGGCAGCTGATCGACGATGTGCACCCGGCTCGGCTTCTTGTACGACGCGAGGTGCGTCCGGCAGAAGTCGATGATCTCGGCGGCCGTCGGCGGATCTTGCGCGTCGTTGGCGACCACGAACGCGACAGGTGTTTCCACCCACCGCGGATGGGGCGCGCCAACGAGCGCGACCTCGCGCACCTTCGGGTGATCGGAGATGACGTTTTCGACCTCGGCGGAGTAGATGTTCTCCCCGCCGGAGATGATCATGTCCTTGAGTCGGTCGACGACGTAGATGAAGCCTTCCTCGTCTTCGCGCACGAGGTCACCGGAATGGAACCAGCCACCGCGGAATGCATCCGCGGTCCCCTCCGGGTTGTTCCAGTAGCCGATCATCGTGCCCGGTCCGCGGTAGACGATCTCGCCGATTTCGCCGCGCGGTACATCGTTCATCTCCGCATCGACGATCCGGGCCGCGACGCCGGCCACCGGCTTGCCGACCGAGCCGAGCTTGCGGATCGCGTCCTCACCGGCCAGCACCGTGGTGACCGGTGACATCTCGGTCTGACCGAACGTGCAGATGTTGGGTACGCCGGGGAACGCCTTGTCCATAGCGCGCAGGATTGCCGGGGTGGCCGGCGATGCGCCCCACGCGATGGAGCTGAGCACCAGATTGCGATTCTCGATTCCTGGCCGCTCGCAGACCATCTGCCACTGCGTCGGCACGAGGAAGACGCCGGTGACCTTCTCGGACTCCAGGACATCGAGCAGCACGTCGGGGTCGAACGCCCCGGTCGGCATGATGACGCTCGTGACGCCGAGCGTGATGCTTGGCAGGAGCCCGCCGACACCGGCGATGTGGAACAGCGGCGGCGTGACCAGGCGAACGGCGTCCGACTCGATCGTCGTGGCCGCGAGGACTCCGGAGATCGTCTGCATAGTCAGATTGGTGTAGGTGAGCATCGCACCCTTCGGGCGGCCCGTCGTGCCGGAGGTGTAGCAGATGAGCGCCACCTCCCCATCGATGGCCGCGCCGTTGCCGGTCAGCGGCTTGTGGTTCGCGATCAGGCCCTCGAAGCTGATCGAACCCGGGCCGGCCTGGTCCGGATTGTCGCCGACGACGATGCTGGCGATCTCGCGGCCCGCCTCGGTCCGCACGGATGCCACGAGCGCGGCGAGGTCCTGCTCGACGATGATCGCGGCCGAACCGCTGTCGTGTGCAAGAAATGCGACTTCCGATGCCACGAGCCGGAAGTTGATGGGCACGGCGACCGCGCCGAGTCGGTTGACCGCAATGAGCGCTTCGACGAACTCGGTGCGGTTGGTGATCAAGATGATCACCCGGTCGCCCTTGGTTACTCCGATATCGGCGAGGCCGGCGGCCAGTCGGCGAACGCGCTCGTCAAGGCCGGCCCAGGTTGTCGTGTCGCCCTTGTAACGCAGGGCAACTCCGTCGGCTTGCATGAATGCGTGACGCGAAAGCTGGTCCACCCAGTTGAGCCCGGTGGATGGATGCGAGAACTGTTCTGGCATGAGGACCTTTCGTTTTGGAGACCTGCCCGCACGATATCTGAACAAACGCTCAGCGGGTAGGGGTAGCCCTCTTACGAAACGGATCCGCTAACTTCTGCCGTGTCCCGGCGGACCAACGAGCACCTGGTGATCGCTTGTTCAGGAGGAGCGCGGTCTGATGAACGGCTCGCCCGCTGACACGAGTAACCCGCCGATGAGGCCGAGGTTCTTGTTGAAGTGCGTGCGTTGACCCGAACGGGCGGCCGGGTCCTCGATGCGCCAGTAAGGATGGCCCGCGAGCGTGGTGGGGACGAGCGAACCGATGAGCGCGAGCGAGGACAGTCGCCGCAGCTTGCCCGTCACGAGCGCTCCACCGGCGACGACCTGCACGACGGCGTTCGCGCGAACCAGATTCAGGTCACTGACCGTAAGGGATGGCACGGCATCGCGCAGTTGCCGCAGCGACGGACCAGCAAGGGCCACCCGCCCTGCCGGTTTGCGCAGAGTGTCGACTCCGCCCTGGATGAAGATCCACGACAGCAATAGACGGCCGATACGTCGGAAAAGACTCATGTTGCTCCTTGCAGATGTAGCGATACACGTACTTGCGCAGGTCGTCAGCGAATTTGCTGAACCCATCGTAGGAGCCCCATGATGCGCAGTGCGCGCGGGCAAACATAGGATCAGTCTTGTGGGGTGGAACATGCGCCAAGCCTTAGACCTGAGTCACGATCAAGCGCGCCAACGACTAGTGGCTCAATACGAGGCTATCCCTGCGGGGGAGCCCGTTCGGTTAGCCAAACGTACGTCGAATCTGTTCCGGCCGCGGGCCGAACTGTCGAACCCGGGACTGGACGTGACCGGCCTCAACTCGGTCCTGTCGGTCGACGTCGAGGCGCGTACCGCAGACGTGCAGGGCATGACCACCTATGAAGACCTCGTGGACGCGACACTGCCGCACGGGCTGATGCCGTTCGTCGTACCTCAGTTGAAGACGATCACGCTCGGCGGCGCCGTTACTGGCCTCGGTATCGAGTCGTCGTCGTTCCGTAACGGTCTGCCGCACGAGTCGGTGCGCGAGATTGAGATCCTCACCGGCGACGGCCAGATCGTGGTCGCCCGGCCAGACAACGAGTACGCCGACCTCTTTCACTCCTTCCCTAACTCCTACGGCACCTTGGGCTACGCGCTTCGTCTGGTGATCGACTTGGAGCCGGTTCGGCCGTTCGTGCACCTGCGACATGTCCGGTTCCACGATCTCGAGCAGTTGATTGCCGCGGTTGACAAGATCACCACGGATCGCACGTACGACGGGGAAGACGTCGATTTCCTTGACGGGACGGTCTTTAGCGCGGACGAGGCATATCTGACCCTTGGAGGGTGGGCGGAGTCGGCGCCGTACTCCAGTGACTACACCGGTTCGCAGATCTACTACCGCTCGGTCCAGAAGCGAGCGCGAGACTATCTGACGGTGCACGATTATCTGTGGCGGTGGGATACCGACTGGTTCTGGTGCTCACGTGCCTTTGGTGCGCAAAACCGCTATATACGTCGACTATGGCCCAAACGCTGGCTGCGCAGTGACATCTATTGGAAGATCATCCGGTTCGAAAACAAACGCGGTGTGGCCGCGCGTATTAACCGGTTGCGCGGGCTGCCGGAGGAGGAGCGGGTCGTACAAGACGTCGAGATTCCACTCGCCCGCACCGCAGATTTTCTGAAGTGGTTCCTCAAGGAAATCCCGATCGAGCCGATCTGGCTGTGTCCGCTTCAACTGCGCGATACCACGACAAGCCGCCGCGGGTGGCCTCTCTACCCGCTGGCAGCGGACGAGCGTTACGTCAATGTCGGTTTCTGGTCCTCTGTTCCAATCCCGCCTGACGGCATCGACGGCGACGCCAACAAGCAGATCGAGTCCAAGGTCGCGAGCCTCGGCGGGCATAAGTCGCTCTACTCGGATGCGTACTACAGCAAAGCTGACTTCTGGTCGGCGTACGGCGGAGACGCCTACGCCGCAATCAAACAACGATTTGATCCGGCACGTCGCCTGCCGGACCTCTACGAAAAGGTCGTGAACCGCAAATGAACACGCGATTGGAACTTGTCGGTGGCGAGCGTCAGCCACGTCCAAAGATCGGCGAGATCGTCGAACTGCTCATCGGCCCCGAGCTGCCCGTACGTTTTTCGGCGTACGACGGGAGTGCGACGGGCAAAGAGGAATCCACTATCTCGCTGCGGTTGGAAAATGAGCGGGGATTGCGCTATATCGCAACCGCGCCAGGAGAACTTGGCCTGGTGCGTGCCTACCTCGCCGGCGATCTCGTGCTCGACGGCGTAAATCCGGGTGACCCCTACGAGTTGATGAGCATCATCGCGGACGATCTGAAGTTCCGGATGCCATCGCCAGACACCGCACTCCGTGTGGCGCGCGGACTTGGGCTGGGCGTCCTACACCGCCCCGAACTGCCACCCGAAGAGGTTCTACCTCAGTGGCAGCGGACCCTCCGCGGTATCAAGCACTCGAAAACCCGCGACGCAGAAGTGATCCACCATCATTACGACGTTTCCAACAGGTTCTACGAGCTCGTCCTCGGCGACTCGATGACTTATACCTGCGCATGCTATCCAGACCTCGACGCGAGCCTGGAAACGGCGCAGGATGCGAAGTACGCGCTGGTCGCCGGCAAGCTTGGCCTGAAGCCGGGCATGCGGTTGCTTGACGTCGGCTGTGGCTGGGGCGGCATGGTGCGGCATGCGGCCAAACGCGGCGTCAAAGCCCTCGGCGTCACGCTCTCTGCTGAGCAGGCCGATTGGGCGCAACGCAAGATTGACGAAGAAGGACTCGGCGACCTCGCCGAGGTGCGCCACATGGATTACCGCGACGTACAGGAGAGCGAATTCGATGCGGTGAGCTCGATCGGACTCACCGAACACATCGGAATCGCGCACTATTTGGCGTACTTCCGCTTCCTGCGTTCGCGGCTGCGCACCGGTGGGCGGCTGCTTAACCACTGCATCACGATGCCCAACGATCGCAAGCGAGTCGAGCGCAACGGCATCATCAACCGTTACGTCTTTCCCGATGGCGAACTCGCGAGTGCCGGACACATCATTCGGGTCATGGAGCGGGTCGGTCTTGAGCCACGTCACGAAGAGAACCTTCGTGAACACTACGCAATGACATTACGCGACTGGAACGCCAATCTAGCGGCGAACTGGGACGAAGCGGTCGCGGAGGCGGGGGAGAACCGGGCTCGCATCTGGGGCCTCTACATGGCAGGGTCTCGACTCGCCTTCGAGCGCAACGAGATCCAACTGCACCAGGTGCTCGCGACCAAGACAGCGGACACCGGGGATTCGTCGTTCCCACTGCGCCCCGATTGGTGATTCAACCGTTGCGATAGGTTAGGTGTGACCGCGCGGCCGCTCGGGCCGCAATGCGGCGAGGCCGAACTCTCGCTGCCAACATGCCTATCTATGGAGCGTGATGGTGCAGGAAGCCAATATGACAGAGCAATACCGAACCGACGGCAAAGCCCGGTTTGACGACATCTACGACAGCCCAGATCCGCGTGCCTACTTCACCGCCCTCGGGCCTCTCCATTACGACATACCTCAGCGAGCCGAGCCGATATTCGCGCGTCTACTCGAAAGACATCGGGCTCGGTTTAGCGCTGGCGCAGGGGTTCTCGACCTTTGCTGCTCATACGGAATTAACGCTGCGCTGATGCGCTCAGGCTTGTCGATGGACGAGCTACTGAGCCACTACACCGACCATTCGGCGGCAAGTCTCTCTCCGGCAGACATGGCCAGCGCCGACAGGGAGTTTTTCGCGCGCCATCGACTGCCCGGCGGCCCGCGCACGGTAGGTCTGGATGCCGCCCGCAAGGCAGTGAGCTATGCCTGCCAGGCTGGCCTTTTGGATTCGGGGCTCGCGGAGGATCTCGAGAACAACGAGCCGTCCAGCCAGTTCGTCGAGACCATCAAGGGCGTCGAGCTGATCACCACCACCGGCGGCGTCGGTTATATCACCGAACGCACCTTCGGCCGGATCATGCAAGCGCTCCCGGACCATTCGACGCCGTGGGTCGCCGCCTTTGTGCTGCGGATGTACTCATACGACGAGATCGCGATCAAGCTCGCTGAGCACGGGCTGGTGACCGAACAGCTTCCCAACGTCAAATTCCATCAGCGCGAGTTCGCCTCTGACGAAGAGCGGGAGTCGACGCTACGCGCCGTACGCGATCGGGGCCTCGACACTGCCGGTCTCGAGGAGGAAGGCAGCTACTACGCGACCTTGTTCCTGTCACGCCCGGCTGCCGACGTTGATGCGGAGCCGATCGAGAAACTGCTCGGAGACATCGCGACAGCCGGCTAGTAGTCAGCACTGTCGCCCCTGGTTGGAAGCCCAACCAGGGGCGATGGTTCGTCGTGCTGGCCAGCGCCCCCTCGTCTCGAAATGGCCATCCGACAGCCGGCACTAGGGGTGTGGGCGGGCAGACGCACTCCACCGGCGACCCGCGACTGCTGCTCATTTCCCGTCTCGATTTTGGGTCGGCGGCGTCGTTCTACCAGCGGTTTTACCGGAATCGCACCTGAACGATTGATCAATCTATGAATCTCTCTGCGAATTAGCTAATGTTTCGAAACCGCATCCTTCCTTCATGATGACAAACAAACCATTGACTCAGGCGCGATTATCCGAATAGTGTTCGCCGCGAACTGGTGACCAATCGTTCAATCGGAGGGCATCGTCAGTTTAATTTGCAGTGCCGCGACTATTGGAGGATGCAGTGATACGACGTATTGGCGCAGTTGCAGTTGCTGGCGCGTGTATAGCGCTTACGTTGACAGCGTGCGGGGGGCGGAATGACAAGGCTTCCACGGCCGGCAGCTGCGACGCGGGGATCACCAATACCGAGGTCAAGCTGGGCACGAGTTTACCGATGTCGGGTGCCGGGGCTGCTTACGGCGTGCTCGCCAAAGTGGCCCAAGCCTATTTCGACGATCTCAATGCCGACGGCGGCGTCAAGATGGGCGACGGTAAGACTCGCAAGATTAAGTTCTATGCCGAGGACGACGCCTACGACCCCGCCCGGACAGTCAGTAATACCCGCAAACTTGTCGAGGAGGACGGAGTCTTCGGCCTCTATAGCGTGCTTGGCACCTCGCCTAACCTGGCTATTTCGGACTACGTTAACGGCAAGAAGATTCCGGTTTTGCTGTCGCAGACCGGCACCGACGAGTTCTTAAAGAACGCCGACAACGGTAAACCTTGGATCGTCGGCTATCTACCTCAGTATGGGTTCGAGGCGCACGTGATGGCCCAGTACGTACTGGAACACGCGCCAAATGGCAAGGTCGGCTTGCTTTACCAAAATGACGGCTTTGGTAAGGGCATGCTCGCGAACTTCGAGAAGGAATTCAAAGGCACCGGGGTCCAGATCGTCAGTTCCCAGGGCTACGAGCAGTCTGGCGGATCGATTGACTCGCAGATCGTCAATCTCCAGAGTTCTGGCGCGGACGTCTTCCTGGACTACGCGACCGGAACCTTCATGACACAGTCGCTGAAGAAAAAGGGCGAGCTCGGCTGGAATCCGCTCACCATCCTCACATCTGGCTCGAACGACGCGGCGACTTTGGTCGGCCCGGCAGGCGTTGCCGCAACGAATGGCGTGGTCTCGTTCAAGTGGATGAAGGATGTGTCGGACCCCTCTTGGGTAAACGACGCGGGTATGAAGAAGTGGACCGACTTCGCGACCAAGCATTCCATCGATCCGATGAACGGCATCGCATCCAGCGGCTACATGACCACCCAGGTTCTTGAGAAGATTCTGGAGAAGACCGATGGCTGCAAGCGGCAAGACCTGCTCGACGCGACGTACAACCTCTCCGGGGTCACACCCGATCTGATCCTGCCGAACGTGGCAATCCAGACCAAGAAGGGCTATCCATACATCCTCACCCAGGTGCAGATGTCGAAGTTCGACGGTACGCACTGGAAGCCCGAGGGCAAGATCATCAAGCACGCGGATAAGTAATCACCAATGGCTCACGCGATTAACACGCCATCGCCCGCGGCCGAACCGTTGCTCAAGGTCGAGGACCTCAAGCTACGGTTCGGCGGGGTGGTCGCGCTAGACGGGCCGTCGTTCGGCATTCGACCAGGTGAGGTCTGCGGGTTGATTGGTCCCAACGGCGCGGGAAAGACGACAACCTTCAACTGCATCAGCAGGCTCTACCAACCTGACTCGGGGCAGATCACCCTCGACGGGGTCGACCTGCTCTCTGTCCGCACCGACCAGATCTCCGAGTACGGCGTCGCCCGGACCTTCCAGAACCTCGGGCTGTTCGGCTCGATGACCGTGATCGAGAACGTCCTCGCCGGCGCCTATCACCGCACCAGAGCGGGGCTGTGGGCAACCGCGCTCGGCCTGCCGGGCACTCGCAAGGAAGAACGACGTGAGATCGCGCGGGCCCGAGAGCTGCTCGCCGACCTCGGTCTGTCCGATGTCGGCGACCAGCTTGCGGCCGGACTCCCGTACGGCACCCTCAAACGGGTCGAGCTGGCTCGCGCGCTGATGGCCGAACCGCGGCTCCTGATGCTTGACGAGCCGGCCAACGGTCTCATCCACGAAGAGGTTATGGAACTTGCGACGACCGTTCGCCAGATGTCCAAGGAACGGGGTTTTGCCGTGCTCCTCGTCGAACACCACATGGCGATGGTGATGGCGGTGTCGGACTTCGTGGTGGTGCTCAACTTCGGTCGACTGATCGCCGAAGGTACGCCGGACGAGATCAAGAACAATCCAACGGTCATCGAGGCGTACCTCGGAGGTGCGGCATGAGCCTTCTCGAGGTAGACGGACTCACCGCCGGTTACGGCCCGGTGCAGGTGCTCCACGGAATCGACCTTCATATCAACGAGGGCGAGGTCTCGGTGGTGCTCGGCGCCAACGGCGCGGGGAAGACCACGCTGCTGCGGGCCCTCTCCGGGATGATCCCGGCGAAGGGACGCGTGACCCTTGCCGGGGAATCGCTGGTGGGTAAGCCAAGTGAGCAGGTCGCAGCCAGAGGTGTCGCGCATGTGCCGCAGGGTCGCGGCACATTCACGGACATGAGCGTGGAGGACAACCTTAAGGTCGGCGGGTATCTGCTCAAAGACAAGAGCATGGCATCGGCGATGGACCGTTGGTTCCACACCTTCCCCCGGTTGTCCGAGCGACGTAAACAACAGGCCGGCAGCCTCAGCGGCGGCGAGCAGCAGATGCTGGCAATCGCCCGCGCACTGATGTCTTCGCCGCGCCTGCTGTTGCTGGACGAGCCGTCGCTTGGGCTCGCGCCCAACACAACGGCCGACCTGTTCAAGTCGTTGTCGCAGATCAACAAAGAGACCGATACGACGATCCTGGTCGTCGAGCAGAACGCCCATCTGGCCTTGACTCTCGGGGATCAGGCGGTGGTGATCGAGTCCGGCAAAGTCGTCGTCCGCGGCACTGCGTCGGAGCTCGAGAAAGACGACGGAGTACGTCGTGCGTACCTCGGCTACTAACATCCGCAATCTTCGCGGCCTTCTCGCCGTTTCTAGAGGAAGGAGCCTGCCATGCAGTTGTTCCTGCAACAGCTGATGGACGGCATAGCCACCGGCGCGTTATATGGCGCCCTGGCGCTAAGCATCGTGCTGGTCTACCGCGCTTCGGGCATCGTCAACTTCGCGCAGGGCGAGATGGCCATGTTCGCGGCGTTCATTGCCTGGCAGGCCTACGCGTGGGGGCTTCCGTTGTGGCTCGCGATCATTGTTGCGATGGTCGTCGCGTTCATCGGCGGGGCACTCACCGAGCGACTGCTCATCCGGCCGTTCGGAACTGACAAATCCGGTCATCTTCCACTGATCATCGTGACGCTTGGGCTGATGCTGATGCTCAACAGTGGCGCCGCCTGGATCTGGGGGTACCTGACCAAAGAGGTGCCGCCGATCTACGGTTCCGGTGCAGTGTCGATCGCCGGTGCGTCGATCTCCCGCCAAGGTCTGGGCATCATCCTGACTGTCGCGGTCGGCGCCGGGCTGCTGTTCTTCCTGTTCCAGAAGACAAAGCTCGGACTCACGATGCGTGCTGCCGCGAGCAACCCGGAGTCGGCCAGACTGTCCGGAGTCCCGGTTGGGCGAATGCTGCTGTTCGGCTGGGGTCTGGCCGCCGCCGTTGGCGCGCTGGTCGGCGCGCTCGCCGCTCCACAGCTGTTCTTGCAGCCGAACATGATGGCCACCCTGCTGCTGTACGCCTTCGCGGCAGCCACGCTCGGCGGCTTCGACAGTCCAGTCGGCGCGCTTGTCGGCGGGCTGGTCGTCGGCGTGTCGGAGAATCTCGCCGGAACCTACATCCCATTTATCGGTACCGAGTTTAAGCAGGCGATTGCGCTGGTAATCATCATGGCCGTACTGCTACTGAGACCGCAGGGCCTGTTCGGCGCGAAGACGGTGGCGCGAGTATGAGCCTCGATACGGATCTCAAACAGGACGACGCGAGCGGGCCGGGCGTCAAGAGCGCTGCTCCACGGGCTGGTCTGAAGGCCCGCTTCAAACTGCTACGGGTCGTTCAGGCATCGCTGGATGCCCCGACCTGGCTGCGGTGGACGGTATTTGCCCTCGTCGCGGCGATCGGCGTTGCGATACCGCTGAACTCACCGACCTACGTCAACTTCGACCTCAGCATGGTGATGATCTACGCGATCGTCGGCATGGGACTGAACCTGCTGACCGGGTTTAATGGCCAGATATCGCTGGGGCACAGCGCCTTTTTCGCGGTGGGTGCCTATATGGCGGCTGTCCTCATCAAAGAGGGATGGAACTACCTTCTGGTCCTCCCGATCGCGCTTGTCGTCTGCTTTATCCTCGGCTACTTATTCGGACTGCCCGCACTGCGTCTGCGTGGTCTGCAACTCGCGCTGGTAACGCTGGCGCTCGCGATCGTTACACCGGCACTGATCAAGCGTTTGGACGGCATTACCAAGGGTCAAGAGGGGATCAACATCTTCTTGAAGGATCCGCCCGCCTGGACCGGTCTGGCCACCGACCAGTGGGTCTACTTGATTTGTCTTGTCGCCGTTCTCCTCGTCTGGATCGTCACCCGTAGGTTGTCTACTGGCCGGGTCGGTCGCTCTTTGATCGCAATCCGCGACAACGAACTTGTCTCAGAGACTCTCGGCGTGCGTAGCTCCCGGATGAAGACAGCGATCTTCGCGCTCAGCGCGGCGTACGCAGGACTCGCCGGGGTGCTCTATACCTACGTTGTGCAGTTCGTGGGTCCGGACTCTTTCGGTCTTCCCCTTGCGATCGCGTTCATCTCGATCATCGTGGTGGGTGGGCTGGGCACTGTGAGCGGGGCGATCTTCGGCGCGTTCTTCATCCAGTACGTGCCGACGTGGACCGCGAGTATCGGCGACTCTGCTGCAGGGTTCGTCTACGGATTCGCACTGGTGCTGTTTATGTTCGTGATGCCGTTTGGTATCGCGGGGCTGGTGCGCGCCGTCGTGCGGCCGCTCGTACGGCGTATCCCGGGTCGCCGGTCCGACCTGACCCAGTCCGCGAACACAGGTTGAATTACACACAATTGGTGTGATGAGCCAAAAGAAAATTGAACTAAATCTGGCTTTGCTCTTGATTACGAAACTCGGCGACCGATAGATTGCACACAAAGCGCGACATCGGTCGCCGGTTTGGTCAAGGGGTTTCTGGACATGCTGTTTAGCGATGTACTGCGCCGCAACGCAACACGAACGCCGCAAAATAATGCGCTGCTGATGGCCGACGGGTCTGGGTCTCGCACGTTCAAAGAGTTACACGAACGATCCAATCGTCTTGCCAACGCGCTCGGTGGCTTGGCCGCACCTGGCGATCGGATTGCGATTCTGTCGGAAAACAACCTCGAGTACGTCGAGGCCTACTACGGCGTCCCGTCGGCGGGCATGGCGCTCACAATGCTCAACTACCGCCTGCACCCCAAGGAATGGGTCTGGATCCTCAACGACTCCGGTGCGCGGGTGCTGTTGGTCGAGCAGTCCTACCTGGAGGCGATCGCTGACTACCGAGCCGAGCTGACGAGCATCGAGCACGTCGTCGTCATCGGTCCGGGGGCCACCGGCGTACGCACGTATGAGGATCTCGTCGGCGCGGCTTCTTCAGTGCTCGATCCGGTCCACGTCAGCGATGACGACGTGGCCTGGCTGCTCTATACAAGCGGTACGACCGGACACCCCAAGGGAGCGCAGCTCACGCACCGCAACCTCAACACCGCGCTGCTGCAGTCAGTGCTTGCATACGACCCCACCGAACAGACCAGTTTTCTCAACGCGATGCCGCTGTGCCACGTCTCGGGTTATCTCACCCCGATGCACCAGTTCTACGGCGGGTCGGTCCTGATGATGACTGGCTGGGATCCAGAGTCATGGATGCGGATCGTGCAGGAGCACCGGGTCACCAGCGGCGGCTTCGCGCCCACCATGATGTCGATGTTGTTGGCGCACCCAAAAATCAACAACTACGACCTGACCAGCCTGGAATGGATGGGGTACGGCGCCTCGAAAATCCCGGCCGACGTTCTGCGCCGTACGATCGACCGGTTTGGTCCCATCGTGTACGCCGGAATGGGGATGACCGAACTCGGAGGCAACATGTTGACGCTCGACAAGGCCGCGCATATCCGAGCGGCCAACGGCGACGAACACCTGCTCGATGCGGTCGGCAAGCCGATGGCGCTGGTCGACATCCGGTTGGTCCGGTCGGATGGCACCGACTGCGCCTACGGCGAGGTCGGCGAGATCGTCGTACAAGGCGATCAGGTGACAGTCGGCTACATCGGTAATCCTGAGGCAACCGAGGAAGCTTTTGCCGGTGGATGGTTCCACACAGGTGACCTCGCGCGAATGGACGAAGAAGGTTTCTTCTACATCGTCGACCGTACTAAGGACATGATCATCACGGGCGGTGAAAACGTCTACTCGACCGAGGTCGAGAACGCGATCTACGAGCACCCCGCGGTCTCGGAAGCCGCCGTCATCGGGATCCCAGACGAGACGTGGGGAGAGCGCGTCACGGCCGTCGTCGTACGCCGCGAAGGTGCGGAACTGTCAGCGGACGAGGTCGTGCAGCAGTGCAAAGGGCAGCTCGCTTCGTTTAAGCAGCCTCGCAACGTGATGTTCCTCGATGAACTACCCAAGACGGTCAGCGGCAAGATCCGCAAGAACGTGCTCAGGGAGCAGTTCACTACGAGCAAGGAGAGTTGATAATGGCACACAGCGTGCTTGCGACCGGGCTGAAGTTCCCGGAGGGTCCGGTTGTCCTTCCAGGAGGGGATGTCCTCGTCGTGGAGATTCACCGGGGCGCCCTCACCCGAATCACGCCGGCCGGCGAGACCAGCGTGGTCGCCGAGGTCGGGGGCGGGCCCAATGGCGCAGCGCTTGGCCCGGATGGTCGTGTTTACATCGCCAACTGCGGTGGCCTACAGCGCTTCGAGGTCGGCGGCTACGCCTTCGCCGGCGGGATTCCAGACAACTACCAGGGCGGAAGTATCCAAGCCGTCGACCTATCCACCGGTGCAGTGGAAACGGTCTACACCGAGGCTGAAGGCGCACCGCTGCGCGGCCCCAATGACATCGTGTTCGACGCGGTCGGCGGGTTCTACTTCACGGACTATGGCAAGAGTGACGGCATAACAGGCGATCGCGGCCGGCTTTACTACGCGACGACCGACGGCGAGTCCATTCGGATGATCGCCGCGGGCATGGAGGGTCCTAATGGGATCGGACTGTCGCCGGGCGGGTCGCGGCTCTACGTTAGCGAGACGATGACTGCGCGAGTCTGGTGGTGGGACGTCACCGGGCCTGGCCAGATCGTCGGCGGCAAGTCGCTGGCTGGGTCTGGTGGCGGCAACTTCTTATACACTCCGGGCGAATTCATCAACTTCGACTCCCTCGGCGTCGAAGCAGACGGCAACGTGTGCGTTGCCTCGATGGTGCGTCCGGGTATTTCGGTCGTCGGTCCGGATGGTGATCTCGTGGAGTTTGTCGAAATTGACACCGATGGAGATCCAGGCATCACCAACATCTGCTGGGGTGGCAAGGACATGAAAGCTGCTTACGTCACGGCATCGAGCACCGGGAAGTTGCTCAAGATGGACTGGCCTCGGCCGGGTATGTCGCTGAACTTTGCCTCCGGGCCAGCGAAGTGACCGCGATCGCCGCGATCGCGGACCAGTTCTTCGAAGCGATCAAGAACGGTGATCTCGCCGTCTTGGAAGGGCTATATAGCCCGGACGTTTCGGTCTGGCACAACTACGACGAGCTCAATCAAAACCGCGACGAGAGCATGCGCACGCTCGCGTGGCTCAACAAGAAGGCAGGCCCGCTGCGGTACGTCGACATCCGCCGGGTGCTCCTGGACGACGGGTTCATTCAGCAGCACGTCGTCGAACTCGGCGGGATCGCTGAAGGCCTGCGAATGCCGGCCATGTTGCGGGTTTACTGCGACGAGCACCTGATCCACCGCATCGAGGAGTACGTGGATCCGGGACCACTCAACGCGAAGCTGGCGGCGCGTTAGAGGACCGGTGGCCACCAACCGAGGCAACACGCAGTCGGCATACGCCCAGATTCGCCGGGCGATTATTGAAGGACGCTACCGGCCGGGCCAGCGACTGATCGAACAGCGCATCGCAGAGGAGTTCGAGCTCTCCCGCACGCCCGTGCGTGAGTCGCTGCGCAAGCTCGAAGCCGAGGGCCTGGTCGTCAGCATCCCGAATCGCGGCTCGGTCGTGCGATCAATCTCGATCGAGGAGATCTCCGACCTTTACGGGTTGCGCGCCCGACTTGAGGCGTACGCCGCGGAGCTCGCCGCGCAGCGGTTCGAGGACGCGCATCTCAGCCGGATGGACGAGGGGATCGCGCGGTTTGGCATAGCGCTGACGTCCCTGCGGGATAGTGACCTCGAAGGTTTGCGGGTGCTTAACGAGGCCAATAGCCAGATCCACGGGGCGATCCTGGATGCCTCGCGAAACGACCGACTGGCACAGTTGCTGGCGCGAACCGTCGACGTACCATTGGTGTTTCAGGCATTTCGTCAGTTCGAAAGCGCGCAGCGCACACGCTCGCATCTTTTTCACCAGCTAATCCGAAACGCGATTGCCGGGCGCGATGGCGCGCGTGCGGCGGCGCTCATGACCGAGCATGTGCTGCAAGGTCGCGATGTCCTGCTCGCGCATCTTAATGATAATCCCGATGTGGTGGACGACATTTTCGACGATTACACAGTCGGCAGGTCCTGACCGGTTAGTCGCCCGAGATCCCGAGTGCGCCAATAGTCAGCTCGTTGAGGGTGTTCAAGACCTCCTCCCCGTCGATGGTCTCGCCCACCACGAACTGCAGGGTGAGCGTTCGGTCGACCATCGAGGCGATCGCGAATGCTGCTATCCACGGGTCGATCTTGTCGCTAACCACGCCTTGCTCTTGCCAATGGGTGATTGCGGCCGAGCTACGGGTGGCATTGAGCCGACGATGGCCGTTGCGTAGTTCGCGGAATTCCGGATCGATCTGTTCGACCTGCTCAATGATCGACATCAGCGCGGCATTGCGCTTGTAGTTTTCGTAGTAGATCCGGTTGGAGCGCTCCAGCCGCTCGCGCGGGCTGTTCGCAGGGTCTTGATGCTCAGCGGCAGGATCTTCGCGAAACATCTCCTCGAACAACTCGGAGGCGACCTCCATGAAGATCGCTTCCTTAGAAGGGAAGTGCGAGTAGAAAGTCCCGTAGGCGACCTTTGCGGTGCGCGCGATCGCGGCGATCCGAGTATTGATGAACCCCTCGGTCTCGAAGACCTCGCGCGCGGCGGTCACCAGCCGTGCGCGGGTCTTCGCACCGCGTTCGGTGACGGGTGGGGTCGGGGTGTTCTTGCGTGCCGGGCGCCCTCTGGGCATGGGCGATGCTCCTTTGCTTCGGCGAGGAATTTCGTTGCGGGTCCGGCCCTTGTCTCGCCGATGTGTTGATGTCATAGTAGAGGCATCCAAACTGATATGACTGTCAAGTCATGACAGAAAGAAGGGCACGAAATGGGCACAGAGGAAAAAGACTTCGCGGTCAACGGCATCAATCACCTTGCGCTGGTGTGTTCCAACATGCAGCGCACGGTTGACTTCTACTCCGGCAAGTTGGGTTTCCCACTGATCAAGACGGTCGAGCTTCCTGGGGGCGCGGGGCAGCACTTCTTCTTCGACATCGGTGGCGGCAACCACCTCGCGTTCTTCTGGTTCTCCAAGGCGACTGCTGCGGCACCCGGCGTATCGGCACCTGTCGGTCTTCCAGGGATTGACGACATTACTAGCGCCATCGGCTCGATGAACCACGTCGCATTCAACATTCCACTCGACAAGTTCGACGAGTACCAGGCGCGGCTCAAGGAAAAGGGCATCAGGACCGGCGTCATCCTCAACCACGACGACAGCCCGTCGACGGTCGCACGTGAGATGCACCCCGGCGTATTCGTCCGGTCGCTCTACTTCATGGATCCTGACGGCATCGTGCTTGAGTTTGCCTGCTACACAAGGGAGATGACGGCGGCTGACGTCCGGCACGCACCCGCCGGCGAGGCCACTGTTACCGAGCGCGTGACTGCGTAATACCCACGACGCAGAACAGGAGCAAATATGCCACGGTTGCGCCAGGTGTCGCGGGCCGAAGCCACGAACGAGACCGTCCTTTCCATGTACGACAAGCTGTTCGGGCCAGACCGGGATCCGGTCGCCGAGCCCGGCACGGCGACCGGCACACCGGGTGACTGGTGGACTGTCTATGCGCTTGTTCCGGACGTGCTCAAGCACGCCGCCCGCGGCTTCGCGCTCTACGGCAGCCCCGACCGACTACTCACCCCGGTGCTGCGTGAGCTCGCGCAGACTCGCGCCGGCTGGGTAGTAGGCAGCCAGTTCGTCTTCTCGCAGCACGTGAAGTCCTGCCGGAAGGCGGGTATCTCGCAGGAGCAGATCGATGCCATCCCGAGTTGGGGAGCGGCGGACTGCTTCAGCCCGGTCGAGCGCGCCGTACTCGCGTACGCCGACGCGCTCGCAATGCAGAGTGGCCGGGTGGCGGACAGCTTGTTTGCCCAGCTCAAGTCGCACCTAAGCGACGAGGAAATCCTGGAACTCACCTATATCACGACGCTCTACATCGCTCATGCGATCACTACCCGCGCGCTGCGCCTCGAGTTCGACGACCGCGACGATCCGATCGTCGAGGTGCCGGCGCCGGAAGGGGATGGCGCGTTCGACGTAGGTGGTTCGATCTCCCTCAACGAACGGAACCGCTCGTAGCGCTCGGTCCCGCTACGTACGCTCGTCCCCACGATCCGTGACTTCGTACCCCACCGTCCGTGAGTTTGTGCGGCACCGTGCGAGGTGGTCTCGGCTTGTGTCGGATCGTGGGGATTACGTGACGGACGGCCGGGATTAACTGACGGATCGCGGGGGTGTGAAGATACGAGTCTGACCTGAGGAGTCCCGTTGACCACTGCAACCAAAAACAAACAGATCCTGCTTGCGCAAATGCCCACCGGGCGGCTGACCGAGGAATGCTTCACCGTGGCCACCGCCGATGTCATCCCGCCGGGGCCCGGCGAAGTTCTTTGCCGCACCGTATATCTCTCGATTGACCCGGCTAGCCGGGCATGGATGCAGGCGGCGACGTATCGATCGCAGCTCGATGCCGGCCAAGTGATGTCGGGGTACACGGTCGCCGAGGTCATCGCCGGCGACTTACCGGCAGGGACGATTGTCGGCGGCGACGGTGGCTGGCAGGAATACCTCACGCGGCCAGTATCCGAAATACAGGTGCTCGATGTGCGCGCGCCGCTCTCTCACTACGCGGGTGTTCTAGGAACCAATGGGCTCACCGCCTACTTCGGCCTCCTGGATATCGGCAAGCCGGTAGCAGGGGAGACCGTGGTCGTATCGGCGGCGGCCGGCGCGACCGGAAATATCGTCGGACAGATCGCCAAACGGGTCGGCGCGCGCGTCGTAGGCATCACCGGCTCGGACACGAAGAACGCGATGCTGCAGGAGCGGCTCGGGTTCGACGCGACCGTCAACCACCGCAGCGAGACGTTCCGTGCGGACCTGCGCGCGGCCTGCCCGGATGGGATCGACGTCTACTTCGATAATGTCGGCGGCCCGGTGCTCGAGGCTGTGCTGTCGCGCGCCAACCTACACAGCCGGATCGCGTGTTGCGGCGTCGTATCGCAGTACGACACCAGCACGCCAGCCGGTGGTCCCCGCGGCGTACCCGGGCATCTGGTCACCAAGCGGATTCGGATGGAAGGGTTCCTGGTCTATGACTATGCGGACCAGAAGGCCGCGGCGCTCGACAAGTTGCACGAGTGGGTCGCCAGCGGTGAGCTGGTTGTGCTGGAGGAGATCGTCGACGGGCTCGAAAGTGCTCCGTCCGCGCTCATCGGTCAGCTCGCCGGCTCTAACGTCGGCAAGCTGATGGTGCGTGTCGGTGCAGACTCTGCCTAGCGATGACGACTGATATCACCACACCGAGTCTGCGGAGGTTAGATGAGCACCAACCCGAACGGTCGACTGGAAGGACGTAGCGCACTAATAACCGGCGGCGCGTCCGGAATCGGACTGGAGATCGCTCGCCGATACCGGTCCGAAGGCGCGTCGGTGACACTCGTCGACATCGACAAGGAAGCACTCGACGCGCGCGCGGCGGAACTTGAAGGAACGGCGTACGTCGCAGACGTCACCGACGAGAGTGCGGTAGAAGGCGCCGTTGAGGCGGCTGTCAACGCGTACGGCGGGCTGGATATCGGGGTCAACGCGGCCGGCGCCGGGTTCGTCGCGCCGGTGACCGAATTACCGCTCGACGAGTGGCGGCGGATCATCGACTTGTGTCTGACGGGCGTGTTCTTGTCCGTCAAACATGAGGCGCGCCGGATGAACGACGGCGGCTCCATCATCAATATCGCATCTCTCAATGCGATCCAGCCTGCCGAGGGGTCTGCGGCGTACTGCTCGGCGAAGGCTGGCGTCGCGATGTTTACCAAGGTTGCGGCGATGGAGCTCGGCCCGCGGTCGATCCGGGTCAACGCGATCGCGCCAGGCCTGGTGGATACGCCACTGACGGTGGCGCTGACCGCGCCTCCGCTGAAGGAAGAGTTCATCGACAACACGCCCCTCGGCCGCATCGGTGCGCCCAGCGACATCGCGGACGCCGCGCTGTTTCTGGCTTCGAGCGACTCATCATGGATCACCGGCGACCTGTTGAGCGTCGACGGTGGGGCGCACACCCGACGCTATCCGCAGGTGCTGGCCGCCGTCATGGCCGCAGAGGCCACCGGGCTCCCGACGGACTGACCGCTAGCCGTTCGGTGCAAGCGCACGTGCGGCGTCCAGTATGTCCATCTCCGTCGGCCACAGCGAGATCACCGGCGTCGTGACGCCGTTCGCGACATACCGCCCCAGATGTTCACGGCACTCCTCCGGCGAGCCGTGGATCACCAGCGCGTCGACGACGCTGTCGGGAATCGCCGCGAGCGCGCCCTTGCGATCGCCCGCGTCCCAGGCATCCCACATCGGCTGCAGTTCGGTGCGCCCTAGCCATTCGTGGAACTTGCGGTAGACGGGCACGTTGAGGTACGCCGCGATGTGTCGCCGGGCGGCGTCTCTGATCTTCGCCGAGTCCGTGGTCGGCGCAACGAAGATCCGGGCGACGATCTCCTTGCCGGGACCGCCGGCGTGCACGTACGGCGCGATCTTGAGTACGTCGTCCGCAGACAGCCAGTTGATCACCGCGCCGTCGGCTTCCTTGCCCGCGAGGCGCAGCATGCCGGGGCGCAACGCCGCGATCAGGATCGGTGGTGCCACCTCCGGCACGATACCGAGCCGGAACCCGCGGACTTTGAACGTCTCGAACTGCTCGTCCACCCGTTCACCGCGCAGCGCCTTGCGCAGAAACCGAGCCATGTCGCGGGTGCGCTGCAGGGGTTGCTCAAAAGCGATGTCGTTCCACCGCTCGACGATCACGTCGGACGACGTACCGATGCCGAGCACAAACCGGCCCGGGGCGGAGGCGGCCATCGTGGCCGCGCTCAGCGCCATGACACCGGGCCCGCGAGTGAACACCGGGATGATCGCCGTACCCAGCCGGACCTCTGGCGCGGTGACCGACGCGATGGCGAGCGGGCTGAAGCCGTCGGTACCGTTGCCTTCGGCGGACCAGAGGTCCGTGTAACCCGACTTCGCCAGTTCGCCGGCCACTGCTGCCTGTTCGCTCAGCGGTGTGCCGTCAAGCGGGATCGTGATTCCGAAACGTTCGGTCATCGTGGGTCTCCTATATGTCGGGACTTCCCGAATCTTTTGCAGTGCTAACTTAGCGAAGACCCGAAACGAGTCCCACAGACGAGTACCGACCTTTGGAGGCCACATGGCCGAGAATCAAGGCAACGACGGCGTCGAGGATGCCGACTACGGAGACATCCTCTACGAATCGCGTGATCACGTCGGCGTTATCACCCTAAACCGGCCCGAGGTACACAACGCCCTGCGGCGCCGTACCTATGACGAGCTGGAGGACGCAGTTCGTACGTCGACCGACCGGGTGCTCATCATTACCGGCGCGGGCCGGTCGTTCTGTTCCGGAGACGACGTGCGCGAGCTGATGGGCGGCGGCGACAAGAAGCAGGCGCCGCGCCCGGCGCCGCGGCTGACGCCTGCCGCGGACGCGCTGCTGCATACGGACATCCCCGTGATCGCGGCCGTGAATGGTCCGGCAGTGGGTTGGGGCATGGAACTCGCGCTGTTCGCGGACTTCCGGATCGCGGCCCGCAGCGCGAGGTTCGGCGAGTTGTTCGTCAAGCGTGGCCTTTGTAGCGACGTCGGCGGGATCGGCCGCCTAGCCCAGCTTATTGGCCGCGAGGCTACGGCTGAGATGCTGTTTACCGGCGAGGTAATCGACGGCGAGTATGCGAAGGAGATCGGCCTTGTGCGGCGCGTTGTCGACGATGCCGAGCTGATGACCACCGCGCAGGAACTCGCGGCAAAGATCGCGGCCAATCCGCCGCTCGCGGTCAGTGCGCTGAAGTCGGGTTTGCGCCGGGCGCTGGATCCGGACTGGGCGTCGCTCGGCCGCTGGGTCAGTAGCACGCTGGGTGAGCTGTTCAAAACCGAGGACCACCGTGAGGGTGTCCAGTCATTCCTAGAGAAGAGAGACGCGCACTATGTCGGACGTTGAGGTCGAAACCCCTGGCATCAACCCGGAGACGGTCGGGCCCTGGCTCGGTGACCACGTCGACGGAATCAAGCTGCCGGTCGAGTTCTCACTCGTCTCAGGCGGCCGTTCTAACTTGACCTATCAGGTCAAGGACGCGGCCGGGGTCGTGCGCGCGTTACGCCGGCCACCGACAGGCGGGGTACTCAGCACCGCGCACGACATGAGCCGGGAGTGGAAGTTCATCTCCGCGCTCGCGCCGACCGACGTACCGGTGGCGGCGCCGCTGGCCTACTGCGAAGACCGCGACGTGACCGGTGCGGACTTCTACGTGATGGGCTACGTCGAAGGCACCGTGCTCAATGGTGTCGCGGAAGCTGAGACACTTAGCCTCGATGCCCGTCGTCGCGTTGGTGAGGACACGATCGACGTACTGGTGCGGATGCACAGCATCGACCCGGCCGAGGTGGGACTCGCAGAGATGGGCCGCAGCGCTGGCTATCTGGAGCGGCAGCTGCGCCGTTGGAAGCGCCAGGTACACGAGTCCGGCGCCGAGGAGCTGGACATGCTCGATGAGACGCACGACGCGCTGCTGTCCGGTATGCCGGAGCAGACCAATGGAATCGTGCACGGCGACTATCGTCCCGGCAACATGTCATTCAGCAGCGACGGATCGATCCTCGCGATCTTCGACTGGGAGCTCGCGACGCTGGGCGATCCCTTCGCCGACCTTGGCTGGCTCATCACAACGTGGGCGCGGCCGACTGATGAACACCCACCGACGACCGGCGGTCCGACCATGGCCGACGGATTCGCCAGCCGCGACGAGCTGATCGCGCGGTATGCACGGCTGTCGGGTCGCGACGTGTCCGACCTGCCCTACTGGGAAGCGTTCTCGCGCTGGCGCTCGGCGTGCATCACCGCCGGCGTACGGGCTCGTTATCGCGCCGGCGTCATGGGCAACGACGGCTACGCCGAGCAGATCACCAAGGAGTCTCGCCTCGAGCAGGCTTATGCGGCGCACGCCGCCGTGCAGGAGCTCGGGCTCCTGAAGAAGGGCTAGCCCCCGATGCTGGCACAGAAGTACTTCGAGGACTTTTCGGTCGGCGACCGGTTCGAGTCGCCGTCGAAAACCCTCACGGACGCGCATTTCATGTTTTTCGCTGGGATGACTGGCGATGCGCACCCGATCCACTACGACGTGCATTTCGCCGCGAACACTGTCTTCGGCAAGCCGAGCGCGCATGGCCTGCTGCTGGCCTCGATGACCGCGCTCGGTGCGAACGAGCTGCAGATGTTCGTGCATGACTCGATGATCGCGATGCTGTCCGAGACGATGACATTCAAGAAGCCCGCGTTTGTCGGTACGACCGTGCATCCCTACCTCGAGGTCGCGAAGCTGAAGCCGTCATCAAAGGGCGGCATCCTGACGCTGCGCGCGTGGTTGGAGGACCAGGACGGCGAAGTCCTCGTCGACGGAGAGCACGTCTATTTGGTGCGCACCCGCGGCTGACGTGCACGAGTTGCGCCGATCAGGCATTTCGTGGAGTGAAACTGCACGCCGGCGTACGTCGATCTTCCACACAATCGCCCAAGCGATGCGAAGGGACTTGTGACGGATGGTGGCGAACGCGTTTCGCTAGCGGAGGATCCCGGTGTGGCCGAGGGAGTAGCGGCCCGGCTGTGGCCACACGCATAAACCGTGCGGGCCCTTGCCGACCGGGATCTTCTTGATCAGGTGTCCATCAATGGTGCTGATGGCGTAGACAACGCCGTTGTAGCGCCCCGCGACCCAGAAGATGCTGCCGTCCGCCGACAGGTTACCCATATCCGGGCTGCCGCCCCCGGGGATGACCCATTTCGCAGTCAGCTGGCCGGTCGCAAGGTCGAGCACGCTGATGCTGCCCTCGCCACGGTTGGTGATGAACAGGCGGGTCGCGCTCCGGTCGACGTACAGACCGTGCGCCTCCTTGCCGGTAGCGATGAAGCCCTTCACGGCGGTGGCGTTGCCGTCGATCACGTAAATGCCGTTGGCCATCATGTCGGCGACGTAGAATACCGACCCGTCCGGCGCGAGCTTGACGTCCTGCGGCATGCCGCCCGGGTGCGGAAGATCGATCATGTGCAGGACGGTCTCGGTGGCGACGTCGACCACGGCCATCCGGTCGGCGAACTCGCAGCTGACCAGCATCCGGCGCCCGTTGGCGGTGAAGTCGAGGTGGTCGATGCCGGCGCATTCGGGCACCGACAGCTGATGTTGCAGCTGCCAGGTGTGCGGGTCGTAGAAGTCCAGCCGTTTGCGGTCTTCAGCCACGACGATTGCATGCAGGCCATCGGGCGTGAAGTAGAGGTTGTAGGGATCGTCTATCAGAAAAGGATTACCGATCTGGCCGGTCTTTGGGTCGATCGGTGTCAGCGACCCAGGTCCGAGGTCCGAGGCGACGTACAACGTCTTCAGGTCGTACGACGGTACGACGTGCTGCGGCTCGGTGCCCATCGTTATCGGATAGGTGCCGATCACGGCCATCGTCTGCTGGTCGATGATCGTGACCGAGTTACTTTTGCTGTTGGGCACGTAAACCAGCGCCCGGTCGCCTTGCACCGTCGGGCTGAAGTTGTTGGGGGTGTCAGCGGCGTACACGTTGGTGGGGGAGAGCGGAGCCGGCATCCCCGGAAGCAGATCGTCGGCCGGCGCGGGGCTCGAGGTCCCGGCTGCCGCACTTGAGGCGCTCGACGATGGCGGCGACGAACTCGACGACTTCGGGCTGGCGGCCTGACCCGAGGAGCACGCCGCGACAGAGGCGACCAAGGAGGCGAGGATCGCGAGGATCCGAAGGCGTACTCGCGGCGTCCCCGTCATGCGCGCAGCAACTGGGACACGGTGACGGGTGTGAGTCCCCGCGATGCCAGGTCGGCCAGAATGCCGGGCATGGCCGAGATGGTTCCGGCGTGACCAAGATGCATGCTCACTATTGATCCGCCTGTCGCTGTCGCGGTCTGTTTCTGAATCACGCTCACTCCCGGATCTGTCCAGTCCAAAGAATCCACATCATAGGAGAGGCACACGGGATAGCCTAGCTGCCCGGCGATCGAGCGGATGAGCGGAGTTGAGTGTTGCGCGCCCGACTGCCGGAAATAGGCCCCTGGTGAACCGGATTGCTTGACCAGCAAGTCTCGACATTGTGCAATTTCCGTCGTTGTCGCGGCCGCGTCCAGGTCGGAAAGCGTCGGATGGGTATAGGTGTGGTTGGCCAGCTCGTAACCGTGATCGGTGATGATCTTCGCCATTGTCGGGTTGGCTGCCAGCCAGGTGCCGACGGCGAACACCGTGATCGGTATGCCGTGCGCGCTTACGGCCGCGAATAGCTCGGTGGCCAGCGCGGGGTTGCCGGACCCGTGGAAAGTGAGGGCCACTTCTTGCCTGGTGCGTGGTCCGTTGCCCACTTCGACCGACGGTCCGGTCGGTGCCGACGCGGTGGAGCTGGGGGCGGCCGGAGCGGACGACGTACTACTTCCCGCCGCGGCCCGCGATGTCGAGGGTGGATTGCTGTGGCGGACCGCTCTGCTACAAGCCGCTGCTCCCGCGATAATCGCGGCCGCGGACAGTACGGCACGCCTCGAGTGCTTTGGGTTCATTCGCTCAGACTACGGAGCGCGAAGTGGAGTTCGGATGAGAACGCGAGCCCGCGCCGGAATTTCGTCGCATCACCGATGCAGGAGGGTGCAAACGCTCTCTTTCTACGGATAGTAGTGCCGCCCGCTGGCGGAGTCTGATCCCGATTTAATACAATCGTTTCGTGAAAAAAAATCGGGTGGCTCGGCTCCGACCGCTCGGCGCGCGATGACAACACCACCGCCGAGCAAATCTGTTGCTGACCTGCGCAAAGCGCGGGTGGCCAGGATCGGTCGAGCGAGACTGGTCCTGCTCATTCCCGGAGCGTTCGCATTGCTGGCGGGCCTGGATGCCGCGCTGATCCTTCTAGGGCTGCCCGCACCAGTCACAACCGCACGACTACCGCAGGTGCATGGTCCGCTCCTTGTGCTTGGTTTCGTCGGCACCCTCGTCGCGCTCGAACGGGCTGTCGCGCTCGCCCGCATCATCGGGTACGGCGCCCCCCTTCTGCTGGGAGTTGGCGGAATAGCCCTCGTGACGCCGCTGCCGATCACACTGGGCAAGGCGCTGCTCGCGGTCGGGTCTGCCGCGTTCGTGGTGCTGTACATCCCGCTATGGCGTCGAAGTCGCGACTCGGCCGTGTTGGTGCAGATCCTTGGCGCCGTACTCGCCACCGGCGGCGGGTTGCTGTGGCTCGGCGGCGTGGACGTACCTCACTTGCTTCCGTGGCTGGTGGGTTTCGTGGTGTTGACGATCGCGGGCGAGCGTCTCGAACTGGCACGAGTGGCCGTGCTCCTAGCGCAGGCGGTCCGCTGGTTTCACGCTGTGTGCGCGGCGTTCCTCCTGTGCGTGACGGCCAGTCTGCTGTGGCCCGCTGTGGGCTATCGGCTGCTGGGTCTGTCGCTACTGGCCATCGTGCTGTGGCTTGCGATGTACGACGTGGCGAAACGGACGGTGCGCAGCACCGGGTTGGTCCGTTTCAGCGCGGTGTGCCTGCTCATCGGCTACTTCTGGCTGGGCTGCGCAGGAGTGATCTGGACGCTGGACGGACTGGTCATTGACGGTGCGGCCTATGACGCCGTGATCCACGCGGTGTTCCTCGGGTTCACGATCTCGATGATCATGGCGCACGCCTCGGTGATCCTTCCGGCCGTCCTGCGCCGGCCGTTGCCGTACCGACCGGTCTTCTACGTACCGGTCCTGTTGCTGCACGCGTCGTTGCTCGTCCGGCTAGTCGGCGGGGACGCGTGGGGCAATGCGGCGTCGTGGCAGTGGGGCGGGGTGTTTAACGTTGTCGCGCTGCTGCTTTTTGTGATCATGGCCGCGTGGTCGGCCGCCCGCGGCGTACCAACGCGTCGCGCCCCGGCCACCCGGGCCGCTCCGACTAACCCGGCCGCTCCGACTGCTCCGACTAACCCGGCCGCTCCGGCCGCCATCGCCATCCCGACTATCCCGAAACAGGCATCATGAGCCGCGCCACCTGGCACCTGCGGGCGAACGCGCCGATGGCCGTCTGGCTCGTCGCGTTGCTGGCGGTGTCGCTGACTCACTCGTTCATCCCGGCGTCACGATGGCTGCTGATCCACCTGCTGTTACTGGGTGCGGTCACTAACGCGATCTTCGTGTGGAGCTCGCACTTCACCGAGACGCTGCTCCGCTCGCCGAGCGGTAAGGGAGTGCAGCGATGGCTCGCGCCACGACTCGTCGTACTCAACGCCGGCGCGATAACTGTCATCGTGGGTGTTGTCTGGACAGGGTGGGTCGTCGTCCTGGCCGGCGCGATATTGGTTGCCGTGGCGGTGCTCTGGCACGGGATTGCGTTCACCGTCGCGATGCATCGGGCATTGCCGTCGCGGTTTGGCGCGACGGTGCGTTACTACATCGCCGCCACCGTGATGCTGCTTGTCGGCGTGACGTTCGGCGTGCTGCTTGCCCACGGCATCAGCGGAGGCCTCGTCTGGCGCCTCGGGTTGGCACACGCAACGGCGAACGTGTTCGGCTGGGTGGGTCTGACTATCGCGGGCACGTTGGTGACGCTGTGGCCCACGATGCTGCGGACCCGCGTCGTCGAGGGTGTCGAGCGGGCGTCGAAACGTGCGCTCGTAGTTCTGCTGGTCGCGTTGGTGGTCATGATCGTGGCGATCCTGCTCGGCTGGCGGTACGTCGCCGCGGTCGGGGTCCTGGGCTATCTCGCTGGAATCGTCGTACTGGCCCGGCCGATGGTCGCAGAAGCCCGCCAGAAGCCGCCGGCGGGCTACGCGACGTGGTCCGTGGCCGCCGGTGGGGTCTGGTTGGTCGGGTCCCTGGTCGCGCTGACGGTAATCCTTGCCTCGTCGAGCTGGCCGGCCGTGAGCTCGGCGGTCAACACCCTTGTCGGGCCACTGGCAGCCGGGTTCGTTGCCCAGGTGCTTTTCGGCGCGCTGTCGTACCTGGTGCCGATGGCGCTCGGTGGCGGCCCGGCCATCTCTCGGCGCACGAGCGAGATCATGAACAAGGGCGCCGGCTGGCGGCTGACCCTTATCAACGGCGGGATGATTCTCTGGCTGCTGCCGACACCGAGCTGGGTGCGGGTCATCTCCTCGGCGCTCGCGCTCGTCGGATTTGCGGCGGTTCTTCCGGTGATCGGGTGGGCGATTGTCGGGTCCCGCCGCCCGGCGCCGGACTCAAGTGACAAAGCGGTGCAAGAACGTACCCGGAAGGCAAGCACCCCGCCGCGGCAGATCGGGTCGGTGACGGCTGCCCTCGCCGTACTCGTGCTCGGCGTGGCGGCCGGGGTTGCAGTCGACCCGCCGGTGGTCCCGGACGGAAGCTCGGCGTCCGCGGCGAATGGCGTCACGCCGACCGGCCACACGACCGAGGTCTCCGTAAACGCCGACAATATGCGGTTCACGCCGGCCTCGGTCGACGTACCCGCCGGCGACACCTTGATCATTAACGTCACAAACACCGACCAGATCGTGCACGATCTCGTGCTTGCCACCGGGCAGACCAGCGGCCGACTGTCGCCGGGCCAGTCCGCGCAGGTGAAGGTCGGTGTCGTGGGCAAGAGCATCGCCGGGTGGTGTTCGCTGCCCGGTCATCGGCAGCTGGGCATGGTGTTCGCGGTCAAGGTCGCCGGTAGCTCTGGATCGGCCGGCTCGATGGGTGGAATGTCCACGCCCGCGAGCGGAGGCAAGTCGGCGGCGGCGTCGATCGATCTGGGCAAGAGTCCCGCTACTAGCTTCGTGGCTGCCGACCCGACGGTTGCCCCGGCGCCCAACGGTACGACGCACAAGCTCACTCTCACGGTGAAGAACGTGAAGCGCGAAGTCGCGCCCGGCGTCGTACAGACGCTGTGGACCTACAACGGGACGGTGCCGGGACCGACCCTGCGTGGCAAGGTCGGCGATACGTTCGAGATCACGCTGGTCAACGACGGCGACATGGCGCATTCCATCGACTTCCACGCGGGAGAGGTTTCTCCGGACGAGCCGATGCGCTCAATCAACCCCGGCGAGTCGCTCGTCTACACGTTCACGGCCCAGCACAGCGGGATCTGGTTGTATCACTGTTCGACTGTGCCGATGTCCCTGCACATCGCAAATGGGATGTTCGGGGCCGTCATCATCGACCCGCCGGATCTCGCGCCCGTGGATGCGGAGTACCTGTTCGTTCAGTCCGAGTACTACCTCGGCCCGGCGGGTGGTGTCGCCGACCCCGACAAGATCGCTACCCAGATGCCCGACCTGATGGCGTTCAACGGTTACGCCAACCAGTACAAGTACCGTCCGATCGCGGCTCATCCGGGCGAACGAGTTCGTATCTGGGTGCTCGATGCCGGACCTAACCTGCCGAGCGCTTTTCACGTTGTCGGCACGCAGTTCGACACCGTGTACGCCGAGGGTGCCTACTTGCTGACCCCGGCCAACGGACAGCACGGTGGCAGCCAGGTGCTGTCGCTGTCAGCGGCGCAGGGTGGATTCGTCGAGCTGACGTTCCCTGCGGCGGGGCACTACAGTTTCATCACGCATGTAATGTCTGACGCCGAGAAGGGTGCGGCGGGCGTGTTCGCGGTGAGTTGACCTAGCGGCCGCGCGCCACGGTCGGTCGCTTAGTTGAGCGGATGCTGACTAGTCCTCTTACGGTCGACCCGACTGCGCGCCACCGGGAATGATCGCCATGGTCGGTCTGTTATGTACTGCATGAGAATCGAGATCTGGAGCGATGTCGCCTGCCCGTGGTGCTACGTCGGGACCGCCAGCTTCGAGCGTGCCGTCGAGGAGACGGGGGTCGACGCAGACGTGGTCTACCGCTCGTACCAGCTCGACCCGACGATTCCGATGGGCAGCGACGACCCCAATGCGACGGAGCGCCGGACCGAGAAGCGCGGCGGGTCCGAGCGGATGGCTGCGATCCATGCACGCCTCGAAGCCGCAGCCGAGGGATTTGATATCGACTTCCGCTGGTCGCAGATACGACGAGCGAACACATTCGATGCACACCGCCTACTCGGTTGGGCGCTGCACAGTGCAGGGGCTGAGGTCCAGCGGACCCTCAAGAAGACGCTGCTACGCGGCTACTTCACCGAGGGTCTCGACATCGCCGACCATGAAGCGCTCGCCGACCTCGCAGCGGTCGCCGGCCTCGATCGTGCGGCGGCGGCAGCAGTACTGGATTCCGATGCGGAGGCCGACCACGTCCGCGCCGAGCGTGCGGAGGCGTACCGCGAAGGAATCACGGCCGTGCCGACGTTCGTCGTGGCAGGTCAGTGGACACTCCAGGGCGCGATCGAGACCGACAAGTGGGCGAAGGCACTGCGGCACATGAGTGCCGAGTTGAATGCCAGCTGATCGCCTGCTGGGGCATGCCCAACGGCGAGGATTACTTACTTGGAGCGGGTGACGGGAATCGAACCCGCGCTGTCAGCTTGGGAAGCTGAAGTGATGCCATTTCACTACACCCGCATCTCGGCGGCCGCCGTAGCGACCGCCGAGGACACAGCATACTAGGCGCGTAGAACCTGCTTAGTGCGGCCGGTTACGTGCGCGAAGCGGGGCGAGTGTGTGCCGTTACTTCTTCTGCGTGCCGGGCAGGATGCCCGCGTCGATGACCGCCTTGACGTACGGTCGTGCGGCGGCGAACACGTCGTCCGCGTCCTCGACGCCTTCCCAGACCGAAGCGGCGGCGTCGTCGGTGAAGGCCTCGACCCAGTTGTACAGCTCCAGGCCCTGGTCGGTGAGCGTTTGGTTGTCGTCGGCGTTGACGAGCAGACCTCGGCTGGCCAGGTTGTCGGCCGCGGCATTCCACTCCTCGTCGCTCCACTGGCGTGACCGCTGGGTCGCAGTGCGGCCCATACCAGAGGATTTTGAGCTGCTGCCGGCCGGATGGTTGGCCTCGTGGAAGACGAGTGCCTCAGTGGGGACGAGTCCCGCGAGCACGAGTGCTGCAATATGCCCATCACCGCGCCACTCGCGGAACAGCGTGAATGCGTGCCACAGTCCAATGTGCGGCGCATCCGGCCACGGCTCGTTCATCCAGGCAGCAGAGAGCGTGCGCCCCATCGTCTCGGCCGGCGTGATGATCTCGCGCAGCCGGGTCACGAGCTTCGGGAGCGCCGGATCATCTACCAGCGGGCCAAACGCGTCCTTGAGTGTCTTGTCGATGACGTCGGTGCGGGCCGCGCTCAGTGTCTTCAGATCGCTCTTCTCGTGTGCCTCCGTCCAGCCGGCCCGAACGGTCAGCGGGTTGAAGTTGTAGAAGGTCGCAGCGACCACCGACGCGTCGCACTCGCCAAGGGGCGCGGCCCGCATGCCGAAATAGCGGCCCTTAAAGGAAAGCCCAAGCTCCTTTTGCTTTTCCGTTACATACGGCGAGAAGTACGCGGTGATGTGCAGCGGTTCAAACGACTGGTAGGCCTGGCGGGCGTAGCCGCGCTCGCGTTCGCCGTACCGGAAACTGCCACCTATCGACTGCGGTTGCGACATGAGTTCTCCCTATGGGTAGTAAAAGGCGCGTCGTGGTCAATATAGCCATCCGGGTCGATACCGCACTACCGGCGACTCTGGGTCTCATCGCCGATCACGAGTAATGTCCACAACTAGAGCCTCCGAAATCGAAGAGCAGCGTCGGAAATTGAGGAAATGACCATGGACCTGACCAAATTCACGCACGCATGTGTCCGTCTCGACGACGGTAACCGTCGGCTCGTCATCGACCCTGGCGCGTTTTCCGAGCTGAACCAGGCCCTTGAGGGTGTCGACGCAGTGCTGATCACGCACGAGCACGCGGACCACATCGACGTCGACAAGCTCAAGGCGGCCGCGAAGAAGAACTCGTCGCTGCACGTATGGGCGCCGCAGTCGGTCGCGGACGATCTCGGTGCGGAGTGGGTAAGCGCCGTAGGACCCGGTGAGACGTTTGATGCCGCGGGCTTTTCGGTCGAGACCTTCGGCGGCCAGCACGCGGTGATCCACCCGCAGATCCCAACGATCACCAATATCTGCTATCTGATCGATGGCAACGTCTACCACCCGGGCGACTCGTTCGACGTACCCACGAAGCCGGTGCAGACGCTCCTTGTGCCGCTGCACGCGCCGTGGTCGAAGACGTCCGAGGTCGTCGACTTCGCGGTGTCGGTCCGCGCACCGAAGGCGTACGCCGTGCACGACGGACTGCTCAACGACTTTGGACTCAGTTTCACCTCAGCGCTGGTCGAAAACTTCGCCAGCCAGCACGGGAGCGCATTTGAACGACTCGCGCCCGTCTCAACCGTCTCGATCTAGCAGCGAGTCGATCGCCGGCCGGGCTGACTCGGCGCGGGCCACGCGGTCGCGAGTGCGCTGCGGTTCACCGACCTTGGCGAGATTCAGCAGCCCGGCATCGCCCCGGGCCTGGCCATCGGCGATCCGGTCGGAGGCCAGCCGCATTCGGCCCAGGCTCGCGTCGAGGATCTCGCCAGCGCCGTACTTTCCGTAGGCATCGGCGAAAAGCGACAACCGGCGTGCGACGTCTGACGGTACGACGTCGCGGTAGAGGGGCACGCACGTCCATACCGCGAAGCCGACATCGTCAAGCGGTACGCCGGGCCCGGCCATGTCCCAGTCGAACAGCCCGACCGCGTCGTCGCCAGAGAACGCCCAGTTGTAGGCGCCCGGGTCGTTGTGACAGATGATCTCGTCGTCGGCGAGAGTGCGATCGCCGTACCGCCACGTGAGCAGGCCCGAGGGACGGTACGACGCAACGGCATCGTGGAAGGCGCGCAGCCGACCGGCCACCGAGGCCACCTGCGCGTCGGTAAGCGTCTGGTCGTCCGGTCGGATCGTCGTACCCGGGATATAGCGCAGGATCTCGCGGTCGCGCGCATCGAATC
>CAJDTT010000021.1_pt1 | contig 33906 bp, 31 predicted proteins | sample 7389841 | NCBI WGS metagenome assembly CAJDTT01 (sample SAMEA7055655, study PRJEB34461) | soil metagenome | biome: terrestrial ecosystem; feature: Peninsula; material: soil | place: Antarctica | collected 2016
CCCGACCTTCGACCCGCAGGTGCTCAACACGCCCGCGAAGTCGGCGTTCGACAAGTTCTACCGGGTCGCATCATTCACGCCGTACTCGGCCGACACCCCGGAGGCGCAGACCCTGCGCAGCGCCTTCGAGGCCAAGTTCACCGACGTGCCAAACAGCGGCGTCGTCTCCGGATACGCCGCAGGCAAGGCTTACGGCGCCGTCCTAACCGAAGCGTGCAAGGCCAAGGATCTGACCCGTCAGGGCATGCTCGACGCCCGCTCGTCGGTAAAGAGCGTAAACACCAACGGCATGACCGCGACGCTGAGCTACGACAAGGCGGGAGAGCCGTCGACGCGCGAGAACTACGTGCAGAAGGTCGACCCGACCAAGATCGACGGCGTCACCGTCGTCGAAGAACTGCACGCGTCCAAGGACGCCGAGGACTACAAGATCCCCTCACAGCAGTAGCACTAACCGCTTACGGATGCCGCCCCGTGGACCCTGTGGGGCGGCATCTCGCATTTTAACAAGTTTGACGCTAGTCACACATGGGCAAGAGGTTCCGGGCGGCCTGAAGGCGGTCGAGTCGCACTACGGGTCCAAGGAAGCCAAGGCCTACGAGGCTCCTTTGCAGAAGTAGCGGCCATCGATCAAAAACGGGGCCGGGTATCGAGTACCGGCCCCGCTTTTGCTTGCCGAATGCGCTGCCGCCGGGTGTTTTCTACTGACCTACCAAGGGCAGCCGCTCGAGTGGCTCGTAGCGCGGTCCCCGATCACCCGAGCTCCGCAGATACGACCGCATCACCACAATCTCGGTCGCCTGCCACGACGGTCCGGCGTACGACGACAGCTCGAGTACGGCGCCCGTCAGCTCGACCGGGTCGCGGCTACGCGCCAGTGTCACGTGTGGCTGCTGTTGCGGTCCAGCCAGAGCGGTGAACCCGTCTCGGTCGCCAGCGACGTCAGCGTAGAGCACCTTCGCTGACCAGTCATGCGGAAATGTGCCGGCGCCCTGCAGGCTGAGGTGCGGCGGGCCGGACTGCGACGCGCGGCCGGCCCAGTGTTCGATCTGCCGGTCGGTCTCGTGCGGGCCGCACTCGCCGAGAAAGCGGACCGTCAGATGATAGTTCTGCGGCGGCACCCAACGCAGGTCTGGGCGCGCCGTACTCAAGATGTCGAGGTGCTCGTGCAAGTGAGTGACAACGTCGTCGGGCAACAAGATAGCGACAAATAACCGAGCCATAACACCGGAGGCTACCAACTGGAATACGAAAGGCGGGCCCGGCCATGTTGGCCGAACCCGCCTTTCGTAGTAAGCGTCTTGCGAAACGAGGCTTAGAAGCCCCCTTCGTTAGAAGCCCATGTCTCCCATGCCGCCGTCGCCACCTGGCATCGCCGGGCCAGCCTTCTCAGGCTTGTCCGCGACAACCGCTTCGGTAGTGAGGAACAGCGCGGCGATCGAGGCAGCGTTCTGCAGTGCCGAGCGCGTCACCTTGACCGGCTCCATGATGCCCGCAGCAACCATGTCGACGTACTCGCCGGTAGCCGCGTTGAGGCCGTGGCCGGGCTTGAGGCCCTTGACCTTCTCAACGACAACTCCGCCTTCGAGGCCGGCGTTGATCGCGATCTGCTTCAGCGGAGCTTCCAGCGCGGTCCTGACGATCTGAGCGCCAGTGGCCTCGTCACCTTCAAGGTTGAGGTTGTCGAATGCCTTGAGGGACGCGTTGATCAGCGCGACACCGCCACCGGCGATGATGCCTTCTTCGACTGCGGCCTTCGCATTTCGGACCGCGTCTTCGATGCGGTGCTTGCGCTCCTTGAGCTCAACCTCCGTCGCGGCGCCGGCCTTGATGACCGCAACCCCGCCAGCGAGCTTCGCCAGGCGCTCCTGCAGCTTCTCCCGGTCGTAGTCCGAGTCGGAGCTCTCGATCTCGCCACGGATCTGGGCGACGCGACCATTGATCTGGTCGGTCTCGCCAGCACCCTCGACGACGGTGGTCTCGTCCTTGGTGATGACGACCTTGCGCGCCTGGCCGAGCAGTTCGAGTCCAGCGGACTCGAGTGACAGACCGACGGTCTCGCTGATGACCTGGCCACCGGTGAGGATGGCGATGTCCTGCAGCATGGCCTTGCGGCGGTCGCCGAAGCCCGGAGCCTTGACGGCGGCGGACTTGAACGTGCCACGGATCTTGTTGACGACGAGAGTCGAGAGGGCTTCACCTTCGACGTCCTCGGCGATGATCGCCAGCGGCTTGCCCGACTGCATGACCTTCTCCAGCAGCGGCAGCAGGTCCTTGACGTTAGAGATCTTGCCTTCGACGATCAGGATGTACGGGTCGTCCAGGACGGCTTCCATACGCTCGGGATCGGTCACGAAGTAGCCGGAGATGTAGCCCTTGTCGAAGCGCATACCCTCGGTGAGCTCGAGCTCGAGGCCGAAGGTGTTGCTCTCCTCGACGGTGATGACACCTTCCTTGCCGACCTTGTCCATCGCCTCGGCGATGAGCGCGCCAATGGCCGGGTCGGCGGCGGAGATACCAGCCGTGGAGGCGATCTCTTCCTTGGTCTCGATGTCCTTGGCCTGCTTCTGCAGCTGCTCGGAAACCGAGGCAACAGCAGCCTCGATGCCCTTCTTCAGGGACATCGGGTTGGCGCCGGCCGCGACGTTGCGCAGACCTTCCTTGACGAGCGCCTGAGCAAGAACCGTAGCGGTCGTCGTACCGTCACCGGCGACGTCGTCAGTCTTCTTGGCAACTTCCTTGACGAGCTCGGCCCCAATGTTCTCCCACGGGTCCTCGAGCTCGATTTCCTTCGCGATGCTCACGCCATCGTTGGTGATGGTCGGGGCACCCCACTTCTTATCCAGTACGACGTTACGACCCTTTGGGCCTAGCGTCACTTTGACTGCGTCGGCAAGAGCATTCATGCCGCGCTCGAGACCGCGACGGGCCTCTTCGTCAAACGCGATCATTTTCGCCATTGACTAATCCATCCTTATTTAAGGGGAACGTTTCATTGCCCAACCTCGGCGCCCGCGACGGACGACAGCCGCAGCGCACCCGATCGGCTCGAGATCGGCTCGGTCGAAATGAGTACGACGCTGTACTGCCTCACCAAAGTTCGGCACCCGCCAGGTTAGCACTCCTCCATGGAGAGTGCTAAGAGAGGTTTGGCACTCGTCGCGTCCGAGTGCCAACACTTCCTCACGCACGTTGACGACGTATTTATCCGGCCCGCGGCCCTGCTGGCTGCAGACGTCCCCCTCGAAAAGTGCGGCGGTCTCCACTCGGTCAATCTAAGCCGGGTTGCTTGCGCTCCCAGTTTGCAGTTGTCTGGGTAGACCATCAAACCTGCCGCCGTGCTAGGAGACCTCAGTGACGACCCAGATCGCGTACCTCACCACGACCGAACTAACCGCGCTCTATCAATCTGGCGAGCTGTCACCAGTCGAGGCGACGAGGGCAACCCTCGATCGGCTCGCCCAGGTCAACCCGAAGATCAACGCGTTCAACGTCGTCATGGAGGACTCCGCACTGGCCGCGGCGAAAGAGTCCGAAGGGCGATGGCGAGCGGGCTCGCCGATTGGCCCCCTGGACGGCGTACCAGTCTCGATCAAGGACAACATCTCGATAGCCGGATTCCCCTGTCGTAACGGGTCCTTGACGACCTCCGACGCGCCAGCGACCGAGGACGCGCCTCCGGTCTCGCGGCTGAAGGAGGCCGGCGCTGTCCTGTTCGGCAAGACCACGCTGCCGGACTATGCGCACAAGGGCGTCACCGACAGCCCGCTCACCGGCATCACCCGTAACCCATGGAACCTCGACATGACGCCGGGCGGTTCCAGCGGCGGCGCGGCCGCTGGGCTCGCGGCGGGCGTCGGGCCGCTGGCGGTGGGCTCGGACGGCGGGGGTTCGATCCGCATCCCCTGCAGCTTCACCGGGCTGGTCGGGATCAAGCCGACGTACGGCCGCGTCGCGGCATCGCAAGGCGGCCCGTTCATCGGCATGTCGCACAAGGGCCCAATGGCTCGCACGGTCCGCGATGCAGGGTTGCTGCTCAACGTGCTGGCCGCACCCGATCCCCGCGACGGTACCTCGTACCCCTACGCGACGACGGCGTACGACGACTCCCTCGATATCTCATCTCTGAAGGGGCTTCGGATCGCGTTCACCGCCGACTTCGGTAGCGACCAGATCGACCCTGAGGTGCGTGCCCGCGTCGCCGCGACCGCCGACGTATTTCGCGGCCTCGGCGCCGAGGTCACCGAGGCCTTCCCCGATCTCGCTGGTGGAGCCGAAGCGTTCGGCGTCATCTGGAACACCGGTATTGCGAAGGTCGTCGAGCAGACCCCGCAGAACAAGCGCGACCTGTTCGACAAGCCGATCAAGGCCATGGCCGCCAAGGGTCGCGAGGTCTCCGGCGTCCAGTATCTGCTCGCCATGCACTACCGCGACATGTTCTCCGAGCAGATGGGCCGCTTCCACCAGGACTACGACCTGCTGATCACCCCGACGTTGCCGTGCACGGCGTTCGAGGTCGGCAACGAAGTTCCGCCCACCTGGAAGGAGAAGCGGTGGATGACGTGGAGCCCGTTCTGCTACCCCTTCAACTTCACCCAGCAGCCTGCGGCGTCGGTCCCGTGCGGGCTCAGCAACGGACTGCCGGTGGGTCTGCAGATCGTCGGACGGCGGCACGAAGACGCGCTCGTGCTGCGCGCGGCCGCGGCGTACGAACACGCGGGCCCGTTTGAGTTTCGGCCGTTCAGCGTCGATTGAAATTAAAAAGGCCTACCCGGCGGGCCGGGTAGGCCTTTTTTACCTTACGAAGTTTCCGGTCGTTAACTCGCAAGCCGGACCTGGTCCGCCTGCGGACCCTTCTCGCTCTGGGTTACCTCGAACTCAACACGCTGACCCTCTTCGAGGGCGCGGTAGCCGTCCATCTGAATTGCCGAATGGTGAACGAAGACATCTTGCCCACCGTCAACTGCGATAAAGCCGAAGCCTTTTTCCGCGTTGAACCACTTCACGGTTCCCTGTGCCACGTGCACTCCTACGTTGTGCGATCCGGATTCCACACCTTGCAGAACCGGGGCCTTGCTCATCCGTCCCGCACTACACTTGCACGACCCTGGGTCAGCGTTGACAGTCACATTCGTGCCCGTCACCCGCCTGCCCAACGTCTAGCGCGGTAACGCACACGACTTGCTGAACTACGACCGATCCTCACGTTACAGGTTTGGCCCAGGTAAACAATCGCGACAAGATAACGAATCGGGTAACGCCTTTCTCCGCAGCGACCTGCACGCGTAACCGTCTGGCGATCCCCCGCCATGCAGTCATTCGGCCCACATTCGACCGACACCCGTGGCACGACCCAACGCCAGTGGGCTAACATCGATGCCAGGTTATGAGTTCCAGTGCAGAGCCCCGGCTTGCTGGACGGCAACCCTCCAACCGCGGTGGGGTGCTCCGGGTGAAGACCAGGCGGACGTCGACCGACGCACGCAAGCGCGGGCCTCTCAATGAGCAGTGGCCCCAGAACTTCGGGAGTCACAGTGAGCACCTTCTGTAGATAGCGCGTACGACGCTCCGGCAGTCCGCTACCGGACGCATCCGCGCACCGCACCCAACCTATTCGCTCGAGCATCAACTCGGCGCCAGTTCTGGCGCACCAGAAAGACGAAGGAAACTACAGGCAATGAGCAACGAAGCGGCCAACTGGGCCTTTGAGACCAAGCAGATCCACGCCGGGCAGGAGCCAGACTCCGCTACCGGGTCGCGCGCACTCCCCATCTACCAGACGACCTCGTATGTCTTCAAAAATACCGAGCACGCGGCGAACCTGTTCGGGCTTACCGAGTTCGGCAATATCTACACCCGCATCATGAACCCGACGACCGACGCCGTCGAGCAACGTATCGCCGCGCTCGAAGGTGGCGTCGGCGCCCTGCTCGTCGCCTCCGGCCAGGCCGCCGAAGTACTCGCCCTCCTTAACGTCGTCGAGAACGGTGGCCATATCGTCGCCTCGCCGAGCCTGTACGGCGGCACCTACAACCTGCTGCACTACACGTTCAAAAAGTTCGGCATCGAGACGAGCTTCGTCGAAGATCCCACCGATCTCGAGTCCTGGAAGAGCGCGATCAAGGACAACACCAAGGCGTTCTTCTTCGAGACCATCGCCAACCCGCGCAGCGAGGTGCTCGACATCGAAGGCATCGCAAAGATCGCCCACGATTTCGGTGCCCCGCTGATCGTCGACAACACCGTCGCCACGCCGTACCTCCTGCGTCCGATCGAGTATGGTGCCGACGTCGTCATCCACTCGGCCACCAAGTACCTCGGCGGTCACGGCACCTCGATCGCCGGCGCGATCGTCGACTCCGGCAACTTTGACTACGCGCAGTACCCGGAGCGGTTCCCCAACTTCAATACCCCGGACCCGAGCTACAACGGTCTGACCTACGCCAAGGATCTGGGTGTGGGCTCCGCGTTGGGCGCCAACCTCTCGTTCATCCTCAAGGCGCGCGTCCAGCTGCTGCGCGACACCGGCGCGGCCGTGTCGCCGTTCAACGCTTTCCTTATCGCGCAGGGAATCGAGACCCTGAGCCTGCGCGTCGAGCGGCATGTCGAGAACGCTCGCAAGGTCGCGACCTGGCTCGAGGCACGCAACGACGTCGAGACGGTGTTCTGGGGCAGCCTGGAGTCCAGCCCGTCGTACGAGCGCGCCAAGAAGTACGTACCCAAGGGCTCAGGCGCCATCGTGTCGTTCGAGATCAAGGGCGGCGTCGATGCTGGCAAGAAGTTCGTCGAGGCTCTGCAGCTGCACAGCCACGTCGCTAACATCGGCGACGTGCGCTCGCTGGTCATCCACCCGGCATCGACGACGCATAGCCAGCTCACGCCAGAGGAGCAGGCAACCTCAGGTGTGACCCCCGGGCTGATCCGACTTTCCGTCGGCATCGAGTACATCGACGACATCCTCGCCGACCTCGATACCGGCTTCAGCGCGGCCGCACTCTAACGAGAGTCGACTGAGGAGAATGACATCTGTGGCGGATCGCCCCACCTACAGCTCATCGGACGCCGTGCGTCGGGGGACGCACGTCGGTGGCTGGCGTGAGGGCGATCCCGTCGCAGCCCGCAAGTTCGTCGATATTGGCGCCGTAGAGCTCGAGCGTGGCGGCGTACTGCCGTCGGTTCGGGTTGCCTACGAGTCGTGGGGCACTCTCAACGCTGCCGGTGATAACGCCGTAATGATCGAGCATGCGCTGACCGGTGACGCGCATGTTGACGGACCCGCGGCCGAAGGCCAGCCGACGCCGGGCTGGTGGGACGGCTTGATCGGGTCGGGGCGTTATCTCGACACCGACAAGTGGTACGTCGTTGCCTCCAATGTGCTCGGTGGATGCCAAGGGACGACGGGGCCGTCGTCCCCAGCGCCGGACGGCAAACCGTGGGGCAGCCGCTTCCCATTCATCACGATCCGCGATCAGGTACGCGTCGAGGCGCTGCTCGCAGATCAGCTGCGCATCGCTAAATTTGCCGCCGTCATCGGCGGATCCATGGGTGGCATGCGCGCCATCGAATGGCCGATCATGTATCCGGATCGGGTCGAGTCGGCCGTCGTGCTGGCCTCCACGGCGTACGCCACGAGCGACCAGATCGCCTGGTGCGCACCACAAATCACCGCCATCAAGTCAGATCCACTGTGGTCTGGCGGTGACTACTACGAATCCGGCGACGCGCCGACGGTCGGCCTGGGCATCGCGCGATCGATCGCGCACGTGACCTACCGCTCCGAATATGAGCTCGCCACCCGTTTCGGCCGCGAGGCGCAGCCTGGCGAAGAACCCCTCGGAGGCGGCGGTCGCTATGCGATCGAGTCCTACCTCGACCATCACCGCGACAAGCTCGTCGGTCGGTTCGATGCCGGCTCCTACGTCGTACTTACCGAGTCGATGAACTCGCACGACATCGGTCGTGGCCGCGGGGGCTTGGCGGCCGCCCTCGCCAGGGTGACCGCGCACCTGCACATCGTGGCGGTCAGTACCGACCGGCTCTACCCCGTGCGACTGTCCGAAGAGCTCGTGAAGGTCGCGCCAAAAGGCAAGGGCGACCTGACGATCCTCGACTCGCCGTACGGTCACGACGGCTTTCTGATCGAGCTGGACATGATCGGCGCCATCGTCAAAAACGCCCTGGGCGCTGACTAACCAAGGTTTCCCGTATGCGTGTTTACTACGCGTGAGGCAAACCCGGTGAGGCACCACACAATGCTAGAAAATAAGTTGCGGAGCACAATTACCCCGCCGCATACTTGCTTGTGTGACACAAGCAATCCATCCGGACTCCGAGAACACTGACGAACTCGACGAAATCGTCCGTGGACTTCTGAGTATCGTGCGCGCAGTACACAAAGGGTTCGAGAGCATGTCCCTGGACAAGGGCGCCTTGGTGGTGCTCACCTCCATCCGGAATTTTGACAAGTCTCGTCCCTCGGCGGTGGCCGAGTTCTGCGGGCTCGACATCTCGACCATCAGCAGGCACATCAAGAAACTCGAAGAGGACGACCTCGTCGAGCGCAGCCCAGACCCGGCCGACGGACGAGCGCACCTGATGCGGTTGAGCGCTAAAGGGACCGCGTTGCTCGCGCACGCCGAGCAGCTCCGACGCGAAGAGCTCGGATCTGCCATCAGCGGCTGGAACGAGGAAGACCGCCGCGAACTTCGGACCATCCTCGGCCGGCTCGCCGAAGACCTACAGAGCACTGCCGCCCGGCACATGCACCCCGTACCGCACAAGACGCACTAACCACGAACGTTTCACCCCGCACCTTAAGAGCGTCGCCCTTGCCGCGTTCGTGACCAGACCATCATCTTCACATTCCACATGGAGCATCCATGACTACCGCACCCGACGCGACCGCCACGGAATCCGGCGAGTTCTCGCACAAGCAGATCATGGCGATCTTGTTCGGCCTGCTCGCCGGCATGTTTCTCGCCGCGCTTGACCAGACCATTGTCTCTACCGCGCTGAAGACCATCGCTGGTGACTTCAAGGCATTCGAAGCGATCCCGTGGGTCGTCACGTCGTACATGCTTCTCGCGACGGCCTCGACCCCGCTCTACGGAAAGGTGTCGGACATCTTCGGGCGTCGCCCGGTGTTCATGTTCAGCATCGGCGTCTTTCTGTTCGGTTCAATACTGGCGGCATTCAGCCAGAACATGACACAGCTGATTATCTTCCGTGGCGTCCAGGGCCTCGGCGCCGGCGGGCTGATGCCGCTGGCGTTCATCATCATTTCCGATATCGTGCCGCCGCGGCAGCGTGGTAAATATCAGGGCTACTTCGGCGCGGTCTTCGGAATCGCGTCCGTCGTCGGGCCGCTGCTCGGAGGGTTCCTCACCGACTCGGTCTCCTGGCGCTGGTGCTTCTGGGTCAATATCCCGGTCGGTATTGTCGCGATCTATCTCGTCATGAAATACCTGCATCTGCCTCACCACCACCAAAAAGTCAAGATCGACTACCTGGGCGCCGCCCTTCTCGTGGGCGCCGTGTCGAGCCTGCTGTTAGCGCTCGAGTTCGGCAACAGCGACGGCTGGGGATCTGCATCGATCATCACCTACTTCATCGCCGCGGCCGTGCTCACTACGGTCTTCATCTGGTGGGAGTTCCGCGTCGAGGACCCCATCTTGCCGCTGCGCATCTTCAAGAACGGCGTCGTCACGACGACGACCGTGGTCGGTGTCATCCTCGGTTTCGGCATGTTCGGCGCGATCATCTACGTCTCGCAGTACCTGCAGATTGAGAAGGGCCTCAGTGCCACCGAGGCCGGACTCGCCATCATCCCGATGGTTGTCGGAATCATGGCGGCCTCGATCGGCTCCGGAAACCTGATCACCAAGTTCGGCAAGTACAAGCCATTCATTGTCGGCGGAACGGTCATCCTCGTGCTGGCGATGTACTTGCTAGGAACGGTCGGCCGTGGCACGTCGATGTGGCTATTCAGCGTCTACATGTTCGTGCTCGGCGTCGGTCTGGGTTCCTGCATGCAGAACTTGGTGCTGGCCGCTCAGAACGCGGTCACCGGCCGCGATCTCGCGGTGGTCACCTCTACGGGGACCTTCATGCGCCAGCTCGGCGGCACCATCGGTGTTGCGATCTTCGGCTCCATACTGAACGGCACCTTCGTGAAGGCGGTAGCAGCTCCGCTGGCCGCGGCGAAGCCGGGTATCGATCAGAAGATCGCCCAGGCGCATCAACTCGTGCAGGCCGCCGCGTCTGGTCAGCTACCACCCGGGGTGAGCCAGGCGCAGCTGGATGGGGCCAAGCAACTGCTGGCACTGCCCGATGTCACCGCCAACGAGCTACAGAAGCTGCTGGCAAGCACTGATGCGATCAACGGCATCGGTCATCTGGCACCGAATCTTAAGGAAGGCATCCTCGATGCTTTCGTCGAGTCGATGCAGGCGGTGTATCACTTCGCGATACCGATCATGATCGTCGGATTCTTATTCGCACTGTTGATCAAGCAGCTTCCGATGCGTGACTCAAGCGCGATGGCCGACCGCATGAAGGCGGCGCGCGCCGAGACCGCTGGCTAGGCACCTCGGCGCTGTTCAGTCCACTAGCTTTCGGCTCCAGGGACGGATTTGGTCGTATACACGCGACCGAATCCGTCCCTGGCCCGTTTCTGAGGTACCTCCACCGGTTAGGACGTGACGTCCTTCTTGTGGAAGTGTCGGAAGGCAAGTGCCAGCAGGACGGCGGCGTACGCCAGCGCATAGGACACGCCGCGGATCATCTGGCTGGTGTCAGGCGGTACGCCGAGCATGCCGACCCAGGCGAAGTTGTACTGCGTCGGTAGCCAGTTGCGCAGGTCGCCAAGCGCGTCAACCTGCCCGAGGATCGACGAGACGATCACGATAAAGACGGTGCCCCCGACCGCCGCGAGCGGCGCGTCGGTGCGCACCGACAGGTAGAACGCGAGCGCGCCGACCATGAGCATGTTGACCGCGATGTACGCCGCGATCAAGACGATCCGCCACGATGCGGCGCCCGGTGACAACTCGATACCGACCGGCGTACCGACCGGATGCCAGCCGTAGCAGATCCACCCGGCGATCAGCGAGACCGCCATCAGCAGCACGAGCGCAGCCAGTGACAGGAACAGCGCGACAAGTAACTTGCGCATCAGCAGCCGACCCCGCGGCACGGGGATCGCCAGCAGATAGCGCAGGCTGCCCCACCCCGCCTCGCTCGCGACCGTGTCCCCGAAGAAAAGCGCGAAGACGATGACGAGGAAGAACCCGGTCGTCACGAAGAAAATGAACAGCATGAAGTTGAGCGCGCCCGTGGTCGCGACGTCGACCAGGTTGACCGTGCTGCTCCGGCCCAGATCGGCCGGATTCCCGACCGCGAACGCCAGGATCAAGATCAGCGGCAACAGGGCCATGAAGGCAAAGACGCCGAGCGTCCGCCGACGCCCCAGCTGGCGGCGTACCTCCACCCAGAAGCCGAGGGTCCGCGCCGGTGCGTAACCGGGCGCCGCCCCCCTGCGGTCGGCGACCTCGCGCGCCGTGGCCTGTGACTCGGTCATTTCACCTCACCCACCAATGCTAGGAACGCGTCCTCGAGATGTCGCCGCGGAATCGCGCTGTCGACCCGTACGCCGCCGGTGACCAGCGCCGCCACGATGTCGGACGCGCGCACGCGCTCGTCGGTGATCTCGACGCCGATCTCGGTCGCCGAATGATCGATGACGATTACGCCGTCGATCCCGTCGATCACGTGTGAGGCGGCCGTCGGGTCGTCGACGCCGACGGTGAGCTCGGCGCCCACACCGACGACCTCCGCCACCGAACCGGACGCGATGACCTCGCCCTTGTTGATCACGACGATGTGCGAACACGTCTGCTCAACCTCGGCCAGCTGGTGACTAGAGATGAGCACCGACCGGCCGTCCCGGGCATAGGAGCGCAGCACCGCACGCATCTCGGCGATCTGCGGCGGATCCAGTCCGTTGGTCGGCTCGTCAAGCACGAGCAGGTCCGGCAGGCCGAGCATGGCCTGCGCGATCGCGAGCCGCTGCCGCATGCCTTGGCTGTATGTCTTGACCTTGCGCTCAATTGCGTCGCCGAGCCCGGCAATTTCCAACACCTCGTCGATGCGGGCGTCTTCGAGCGGTCGTCCGGTCGCGGCCCAGAACAGCTCGATATTGTCGCGGCCGTTGAGGTGCTGCAGGAATCCGACACCTTCGACGAAACAGCCGAGCCGACTCAGTACCGGGCTGCCGGGGCTGATGTGGTGACCGAACACCCGCAGCTCTCCTGCGCTCGGCCGGATCAGGCCCATCAGCATGCGCAGCGCCGTCGTCTTACCGGCGCCGTTGGGCCCGAGCAACCCAACGACCTGGCCACGCTCGACCTGGAAGCTTACTGATCGCACCGCGACAAACCCGTCCTTGTAAGCCTTCCGCAACCCATCGGCGACGAGCGGTACGTCGGCCAGGTCCGTGTCGAAGGCGACGTACTCCTTGCGTAGCCGCCGACGCCGCCACAGCAGCGACACGAGCGCCGCGAGTACGCCGGCGCCTACGACGATAGCGAGAAGTACCAGCCAATCAGAGACGGGAGCCGCGTCCGGGGTGGCGTTGACGGTGGCGTAGGCCAGGGCGCCCGAGCCACTGGCGAGGCTGATGCCGATGACCTTCTGCTGGGGTTCGCTTTGGTACGAGCGGTCGGTGGTGGCAAATGCGACAAGCAGCCGATGCCCGGTCTCGAACTGATGCGCAATAGCCGGCAGCACCACGTCGACGTCGACTCCGGTGCCCGGCGCGGATGGCGGTACGACGACCGGAGCCACACTGCCACCGGGCAAGGTCGGCGTACCGTTCGCGGGCATGTCGTAGATCTTCGCGAAGAGTACGGCGCCCTCGGGTACGCCGGACACATGGATCTTGATCGACGAGCTGCCCACGACGGTGGCCGCGGTAGTCATCTTCTCGGATGCGAAGATCGCCGCCTGCCCCGGCGGGTCGTAGGTAAGGCCGAAATTGCCGATGCCAGGCAGCGTCGAGATCGAGGACGGCACGCCGCCCGCGGGCGCGACCACGAGCTGCGGCGTACCCGCCACAGTCACACTCTTGGTAGTGACATTGAGGTCGTGGACGCCCGGGTACGACGGGGTCCGTTCGATCCGAATCGCCGGTCTGCCGCCGCGCACCGACAACCCCGTCTCCTGGTCGAAGGCGAAGTCGAGCGACGGCTTCGGGCCGGTCTTCTTCAGGTAGTGATCGAACCAGCCGGCGACTTCACCGCGGATCTGCTTAGTCTCGTCATCAGTGGCGCCGACCCCGCCCGCATCGTGGCCTCCGGCCGTCCAGTAGACCTTGACGTCGGTGCCGTTCATCGCGATCTGGCGGGCCGTTTCGTCGGCCTCGCTGAGCGGGAACAGCGAGTCATTCTGCCCTTGGATCAGGAAGGTCGGCGCCTTGATCTTGTCCGCGACGCTGTACGGCGAGGATTTATCGAGTACGGCGACCGACTCGGGGCTGAGCGTGCCTGTTGAGGCAGCCTCTGTGTAGACCGCGCAGATTTGCGCGGTGAACTTCCCGCAGACCAGTCGCGGCTCGAGCGCGGGGTTGAGCGGGAAACTTCCATCCGGCGCGCCGGGTTTGCTGGCGGAGCCGGGGTCACCTGACCCTCCAGAGCCGCTGCTCGTCGTCGACGGCACGAGCGAAGGCAAGCCGTTGCCCCTGCCCAGCCCGAAGAAGATCCCGGCCCACTCGCGCTTGAACACGCCCGGCGCGACGTCTTGCGAGCCCGAGCCCAAGCCGACGGCGGCCGGCGCCAGCGCGTTACGCGGGAGCGCTCCTGCGCCGTTGGGGAAGAATACTCGTGACAGGCGGTTCCAGGTGATCTCCGGGACGATCGCATCGACCCGATCGTCCAGACCGGCGGTCATCAGCGCGAGCGCGCCGCCGTACGAGGCGCCGACAATGCCGACCCGCGGGTCATCGGGCCCGTCCTTCAGCACCTCCGGCTGCTGCGCGAGCATCGTGATGAGGTTGCTCGCGTCGGCAACCTCTGCATCCGGGGCGTCAAGCGAGATCTGCCCATCACTCTTGCCGAACCCGCGTGCGCTGTAGGCGAGTACGACGTACCCGCGGGCGGCGAGGTCTTTAGCGTCGTCCGCCACGGACTCCTTGTCGCCGCCAAACCCATGCGCGACGATGACCGCCGGCGCAGGGTGGGCAGCCGTTGCGTCGTCCGGTATGTACATCGTCGTGTCGAGCAAGACCGAGGGTGAGGTATTGCTGCCGAACATGGAGTTGACCGTGCGATATCCGGGGTTGGCGTTACTGATGAGCCGCCACGACACGAGGCCGCCCGCGACCACGAGTACGGCAACCACCGTGACAACGATGCGACTCGTTCTGGACAGGCTTCTCACGCGCACCTCGGTTTCTCCGTACGGCGCAATGACGGCCGTCCAACTCCCCTAGTTAACCCGAGAAGGCAGGTAGATAGTTCCGCGGCATCGCTACTTCCCCTCAGGTAGTCCCATGGCTGGCGATATACACGGTCGGCGCCGCTCCCGCGTCCGTCCCGACTACGCTCGACCACGTGTCGGACACCGGACTTACGCTCACTGCTCGCCTGACCGCTGCCGTGCTCGATGCGCGGCGCGGCATCGTACGCATGCACCGCGACGTGCTCGCGGCCCTCGACCTCTCGCCGTGGGACCCGGTGCTTCTGAGCGGTCGACGTACCACCGGCGCGATCGTCGCCGATGGCGGCAACGCGGTGCCTCCGGGGATTCTATTGACCGACGACCTCACCCTCGGCAATATCGGGATCGGCGACGGTACGGCGGTCCAGGTCGCGAAGGTGGTACTCACCGCGGCCCGCACGGTCGAGGTCGCCGGCGATGCGAACGTCTCACGGATAGTCAGCCCCGACATGCTGCGTCGCGCGCTGCTGGGCAAGATGGTGACCAGCGGCGACAACATTTCACTGCTCCCCCAGGAAAACTCGCTCGGCGGGCTGGTCGACCAGAGCGACCTCGACAGCACTCGACGGCAGCTGCGCGCCCTGATGGGCATGCAGTGGACGACAACCCTGCTCACCGTCACGAGCGTCGACACCGGGGGCCCAGCACTGGTAACAGCCGGAACGACGGTGTCGTGGCGCGGCGGCGGGAGCGCTCCGGGCTGGGCACCGGAGAAGTCCAGCGCGGCGTCGACGAGCCGGCCGACGCAGCGGCCGAACCCGCTTTACACAGTGACCGCGGCGCCAGCCGGTCATTACACGGTGGCCGCGGCACCAGCGGGTGAACCGTCCTCGCCCTCCACACCCGCCGCGGCACCGGCACCGGCGCCGTTATCCGCGCCGGCAGTGCCCACCGTCGTCGCCGAAAAGCCGGCCACCACCTCTGACGGGCACTCGGGTGCGGCCGTGGCGACCGAGTCGGCGACAAAGCCGAAGGCGGCGGCCAAACCGGCGCAGGCCGCCGAAGAAGGCGACATGGACGAGCGCGAGACCAACACCAGCATTGTCGCCACTTCTATCCCCACGATCGCGGACCTGCCCGGGGTCAAGGAGCAGTCCCACTCGCTCTACGAGTGGCTTGACCTCGGTTTCCACCACACCGAGGTGCTCGACCGGCTCGGCAGTACGGCGCAGCTCGGCGTACTGATCAGTGGTCCGCCGGGCGTCGGCAAAAGCACTCTGGCCCAGTCGGTCGCGGCGTCGGTCGGGGCAGGTGTGGTCGATCTGTCCGCTCCCGCGGTTGCCGCCGTCGAGGCCGCCTCGGCTGCCGATGCACTGCGCAGCGCGATCAAGGACGCCACCGCCAAGTCGCCCACGATGCTGCTGATCCGGGACGTCGAGGCCCTCGCGCCACGCGACGATCCGGAGCCACTCTCGCGGATCTTTATCGACCTGCTCGCGCATACCATCCGCGCCGGAAAGGTTGCCGTTGTCTGTACGACGGCCCGCCCCGAAGAGGTCTCCACGGAGCTTCTGCGCCCCGGCGTACTCGATCATCAGCTGTCCGTTCCGCTGCCGGACAAGAGCGGGCGCAAGGACATTCTCGAAGCCGTAATGCGCCCGGTGCCGCTGGCCACCGGCGTACATCTTGATGAGATAGCCGCCCGTACGCCCGGGTTCGTGATCGCCGACCTGATCGCCTTGCGCCGCGAGGCGTCGGTGCGAGCGGCGCTTCGGCAGCGCGAGTCGGAAAACCCGACGATTGACCAGTCCGACCTGATCGGCGCGCTGGAGGTCGTGCGGCCGACCGCGATGGCTGAGTCCTCGCTGGAAGTCGCGCGAGTGACACTTGACGACGTCGGCGACATGGTGGAGACGAAGGAAGCTCTGACCGAGGCGGTGCTGTGGCCGCTGCAGTATCCCGAGACCTTTGAGCGGCTCGGGATCAACCCGCCGCGCGGCGTACTGCTTTACGGTCCTCCCGGCTGCGGTAAGACGTTCCTGGTCAAGGCGATAGCCGGATCGGGGCAGACGAACGTGATGAGCGTGAAGGGCGCGGAGCTACTCAACAAATGGGTCGGTGAGAGCGAGCGCGCCGTGCGTGAGCTATTCCGGCGCGCCCGCCAAGCATCCCCGACGCTGATCTTTATGGACGAGGTCGACGCGCTCGCCCCACCGCGTGGGCAAGGCACCGACGGCGGTACGACGGACCGCGTCGTAGCCTCCCTGCTCACCGAGCTCGACGGTGTCGAGGCGCTCAAAAACGTCGTCGTCATTGGCGCAACCAACCGGCCGGACCTCATCGACCCGGCGCTTTTGCGACCAGGCCGCCTCGACCGGATGATCTACGTGCCACCGCCGGACGCCGAGGCGCGCGCCGCGATCCTCAAGGCCTCGGCTCGTAACACCCCTATCACCCGCGGTGTCAATCTCACGGCCATCGCAAAGGACCTCGAGCACTACTCGAGTGCTGACTGCGCCGCGCTCGTGCGCGAGGCCGCCCTAGTCGCGATGCGTCGCGACCTCGACGCGCCACGGGTCACCAAGGCCGACTTCGACAAGGCCCGCCATAACATCCGACCGTCACTCAACGCCGAACAAGTCGAGTGGCTGCAGAACTTCGCAAAGGAGCGTGAATAGTCATGACCGAGACCTCGGCATTCGCACGAAGCCACAGCATTGAGATCGACGCGCCTGCCAGCGCCGTTTTCGACTACGTCAGCAATCCCCAGTCGTGGCCGGAATGGATTGCCGCCTCACACGAGATCGATAGCGAGGACCGGCCGCTGGTCACCGACGAGACGTTTCACGAGAAGTGGCATACGAGCAAGGGTGAAGTCCAGCTTGACTGGGTCGTCGAGGTCTGTGATCGGCCGCGGCGCTGGGTTGCGCGTGCCAACACCGACTTCATCGGCCCGATCGTCGCCGAATACACGTTCGCCGAGACCGATGGCCGGACGGCGTACACCCGCCAGATCCAGAACCCGTCGCGCCCCAAACCGCCTACCGATCAGATGATCGAGCGCATCGACGAAGAGGCGACCATCTCGCTTCAGAACATCAAACGCAACGTCGAACAGCGGTACGCCGCCGGCTCCTAACGACCCACCGTCCGTGAGTTTGTACCCGCCATCCGTGAGTTCGTACCGATCGGTGGCGCCGGGCTCGTTTCATCGCAAGTGGGTGCCGAGGAATTCGACAGTACGGCGCCAGGCGTCCTCCGCTTCCGGGTGTGCGTAGTCGGCCGCGAGCGGATCGAGCGCGAACCCATGCCCTACGCCGGGATAGCGGACGATCTGCGCGTCAACGGTCGATCCGCTCAGCGCAGTGCGTAGTCGCTCGACTTGCGCGACGGGAATCGTCGAGTCGTCGTCGCCGTAAATCCCCAGCCAGGGTGCGCGAAGATCCGCGGCGAGCGCGATTCCAGACTCGATACCGCCCCATCGCATCTGCGTTACGCCACCGCCGTACATGCTTACCGCAGCGTCGATCGGCCCATGCACCGCCGCCCACAGCGCGATAGTGCCGCCCATCGAGAATCCGAGCACAGCGATCTTGATGGCGCCGGCTGCGGCGAGGTACTCGACCGCGCCGCGGACGTCGCTCTCGATTCCGGGCGCGGTGAGAGTACGGCGCAAGCGCAGCGCTTCGTTGACTTTTCCGCTCGCCGGGATCGGATTGTCCTGACGGTGGTACAGGTGTGGCGCGACGGCGGCATATCCGGCCTCGGCAAGGCGCATAGTGACGGCGCCGATGCTCGGCGTCACGCCCCAGATCTCATGCAGTACGACGACTCCCCGCCGTACTGCATGCGACGGCGCGCACACAGTTAGCGGTACGCCGTCGGGGCTGGTAGTGAGTTGTAGGTCGTACACGAGGCGATCCGCCGTCTGCTCAGTGATTGGCGTGCTGGTCCATCACGTCGAGTGCCAGAGTCGAGTGGGCGTAGGCGCCACCGGCCCGCATCTCGGCAGCGACCCAGATCGCTTCCATGATCTCCGGTTCGGTGGCGCCCTTGCGCTGCGCCACCTTCGTGTGACCTTTGATGCAGTACGGGCACTGGGTCACGTGGGCCACCGCAACGGCGATGAGCTGCTTGGTCTTCTCCGGCAAAGCTCCCTCAGCGAATACGGCCTTGCTGAATGCCTCGAACGCGTCGTTGACTTCCGGTGCCAACGCCCTGCGCCGGGCTGCAGTCTCGGAGGTGGCGGCGGGATACATAGATCCTGACATTACGACTCCTTACATCCACGGGTTTATAGTTCCCATTTTCCCACCTTTTGGGTGATCAAGTCGCCAGCCGAAATCGCCAGCCGCAGTTTGGAGGCTTCGGCGCGGGACGAAGTCACGGACCGTGGGGTACAAAGTCACGGATCGTGGGTTAGTTCTTGGGATCCCAATCGCCGGTGAGTACGACGACCACACCGCTGACCTTGAGGTCCGCGGGCGACTGCTCAAGCCCGGTGAGCTTGGGGAACTGCGACTGGAGGTTCTTGGCGGCCTGTTCGGCATCGGGATTGTCGGCCGGATAGAAGATCGTGGACGCCGACAGCTTCTTGCCGGTGTAATTGCCGACCTCGGACACGTCCCAACTCTTGGCTACGAACGCGTCCCGAGCGCGGGTCGCGAGGCCCGCGGAACCGCCGCCGTTGAGCACTTTGAGAGGGGACTTGAGGTCCGGATTTTCAGACGTCGAGCTCGATGAGTCGGATGACTGGCCAGCGGAACTAGCAGCCCCGGCGGACTGCGAGACTCCTGTGGGGCCAAGGCTGGGGTCGGCCGCGGTAGTACTTCCCCCGGCGCCAAGTCGACCGGTCATCCCCAGAATCGCCAGTACGATGAGCAGTACGCCGAATAAAGACCCCACGGCGCCGACGATCCGTCTACGGCGAACTTGTACTGGCGAAAGCATTGGGCAATCTTACTGCGGCTCGATCCCGAGTCGACGTGCCGAGCGGGCGCGTTGCCTACTGGATCGCTGGCGGCGCAGTCGTTTGACCAGCATCGGGTCCGCCGCGAGCGCCGCCTGATTGTCGATGAGGGCATTAAGCACCTGGTAGTAACGGGTGCCCGACATGTCGAACAGGTCCTTAATCGCCTGTTCCTTGGCGCCGGCGTACTTCCACCACTGGCGCTCGAAGGAAAGGATGTCCCGGTCTCGGCGGCTCAGTCCGTCAACCTCGGCGTCATCACTGGGATGGGCATCGGTAGCGTGCGAGCTTTCCATGGGACTCCTGAATCTCGTGCTGTTGGCAACGCGCAAGGCGCCGAAAATGCGTACCAAAAGGCAAACTACATCATTGTCATTCGACTCCGTTATTCTGCCACGGGGTTGCGTCGCTATTGCGGATACCCAGGGTCAAAAACGCCCAAAAGTTCAATACTTGCGGCCTAAATGGGCTCGGTCACTCCGACATTGATCTCATCTGCAACACTAGCCTCACTAGTCACGCGAGTACGGCGCGACCGGCTCATCGTCCGGAACGCGTCGTACGTGTAGAGGATCAGCGCGATCCAGACAAGACCGAACCCGATCAAGCGCGCCATCGGCATCGGCTCACGGAAGATGAAGATTCCGGTGATTAGCTGCATTGTCGGGGTGATGTATTGCAAAATACCGACCGTGCTCAGCGGGACGATCTGGGCTGACACGGCGAACAGCACGAGCGGCAGCACCGTGACCAGCCCGACGGTCAGGACGAGTAGCGTGTTACCGAGCCCGTGTCGGCCGAACTCGGTATCCCCGCGCACACCGATGACCGCGATGACGAGCAGCGCCACCGGCAGCAGCACGATTGTCTCGGTGAGCAACCCGGGCAGCGGCGCGGTCGGGGTGATCTTCTTCAGCAGCGAGTACGACGAGAACGTCACGCCGATGCCCAGCGCCAGCCACGGCGGCCGGCCGTAGTCGAACGCAAGATATACCAGAGCGACCGTCGCCAGGCCGAGCGCGACCCACTGCAGGACGCCGAGCCGCTCTTTGAAGATGATGACGCCAAACGCAACGCTGACCAGCGGCGTCGTAAACGTACCGAGGGACACCTCGATCGTGTGACCGGCATTGACGCCCCACACGAAGATTGTCCAGTTGATGCCGATGGCCAGCGACGCGGCGGTCAGGATGAGCGCGGTCTTAGGGTTTCGCAGCGCCGCCTTCACCTCGCCCCACCGGCGCATCACGAGGATAATGATGCCGATCGTCACGAATGACCAGACAATGCGATGCGCGATCAACTCGAACGCGCCGATCGCGCCTAGCCAGCGCCAATAGAGGGCGAAGAGCCCCCACACTGAATAGGCGGCGATTCCCGCCAAAAGACCCTTACGCGCATTGGACACTTGGCCACGATAGCCGCGTGCCTTGGGCCTCCTGCGCCGCGGCCCATCCGGCCGCCGCACTCAGCCGAGCGCCGTGGCCAGGTCTCGCCAGATGTCCTCGACCGCTTCGATGCCGACGCTGAACCTGATCAGACCGGTCGGCGCGCCCTCGTTCCAGCGGTTTCGTCGTTCCGCGGTCGACTCGACACCCCCGAGGCTGGTCGCCATCACGATCAGGCTCGTCCGCGCGAGTACTTCGTCCGCGCGGTCCTCGGACTCGACGCAGAACGACAGCATCGCGCCGAATCCCCGCATCTGGCGGGCGGCGAGGTCGTGCCCGGGATCGCTCGGCAATCCGGGATAGAACACGCTCGTCACGGCCGAATGCGCGGCCAGACGACCGGCGAGGATCATCGCGCTCTCCTGAGCGGCCTTGATCCGCAGCGGCAGCGTCCGCAGCCCGCGCAACGCCAGAAACGTTTCCATCGCGCCGGGCATGGCGCCGTGAAACGTACGCCGGCGGCGTACCGGCTGCGCGGCGTCCTCATCCGGTACGACGACCGCGCCCATCAGCAGATCAGAATGCCCGCCGATGTATTTCGTCGCGGAGTGCACGACCGCCGCGGCACCGTAGTCGAGTGGGTTTTGCAGCACGGGGGTGGCGAATGTGCTGTCCACGACCACCGGAACGCCGAGCTCATTGCCAAGCCGGCACAGGGCCTGCAGATCAAGCACCTGAAGCAGCGGATTACTCGGCGACTCCAGCCACAGCATGGCGGCATCGGCGAGCGCGGCGCGTACGGCGCTCAGATCGGTCGCGTCGACGGCGTCCAGGACCAGCCGGTCGCGTTCTTCCATATCGCGCATAAGCGTCCGTGCACCGTGGTAGATGTTCGCCGCGGTGACGACTCGAGCCCCCGACGGCAGGTCCTCGAGTATGGCGGCACACGCAGCCATTCCGGTCGCGAAGCCCACCGCGATGCCACCTTCGAGCGCGCCGAGTGCCGCCTCAAACGCGTCGCACGTCGGGGTGCCGAAGCGCGCGTAGTCACTGCCGCCCTCTCGGAAGCTGGAGGCGAACACGGGCGGTGTGTTGAGTGGGGCGCCAGCGGTGGTGGGCCTGCCGACAACCACCGCGCGAGTATCGAGCGACCAGTCGGCGTACCCCTCGGCGGCACTCATGCCAGCTGCCAGTCGACCGGTTCGGCACCAGCGGCCGTGAGCAGTTCGTTGACGCGGCTGAACGGGCGCGACCCGAAGAACCCGCGGTCCGCACTCATCGGGCTGGGGTGCGCGGAAGCGACGATCGGTGTCTCCCCGAGCCGCGCGGTCAGGTTTTGCGCGTCCCGGCCCCACAGCAGGGCCACTAGCGGATCATCGCGGGCTACCAGACCGTCGATAGCCGCGTCGGTAACCGCCTCCCAGCCCTTGCCGCGGTGGCTGGCCGGCGCGCCGGGGGCGACGGTGAGGCACCTGTTGAGCAGGCACACTCCGTGCCGTTCCCAGGGGCTCAGGTCTCCGTTGGCCGGCGCCGGAAAGCCGAGGTCGGCGACGTACTCCTTGTAGATGTTCTGCAGCGAGCGCGGGATCGGGCGCACATGCGGCTCGACCGAGAACGACAGTCCGACGGCGTGCCCGGGCGTGGGATACGGATCCTGGCCGACGAGTAGCACCCGGACGTTGTCGATGGGCTGGCGGAACGCGCGCAGGATGTTCCCTCCAGCCGGAAGGTAACTGCGGCCGGCCGCGACCTCGGCGCGCAAGAACTCCCCCATCGCAGCGATCCGGTCCTCGACCGGGCGAAGTACCGGCACCCAGGACGCGTCGACGATCTCCTCGAGTGGTTTTGCGCTCATGGTGTCGAATCATTCCACGCGCCGTGCTGGTCGAGGACCAAGCATCCCGGCCGAGTATCCGCGCGATAGACCCTCACGCAGAGCGGCGACTAATGTGGCGGGCATGGAGCCATCGAAAGAACTCATCGAGTTCGCGCACCGGATGTTCGACCTGGCACGCGACGGCGACGCGCAGCTGCTCGACTACGTGACGGCAGGTTTATCACCTAATCTGACCGATCCCCAGGGAAACACGCTGCTGATGCTGGCGGCCTACCACGGACACCCGGCCCTGGTTGACGGGCTGATCAAGGCCGGCGGGGACGTCGAGACGACCAACGACCGGGGTCAAACACCCCTTGCAGGTGCGGTGTTCAAGAGCTACGTCGAGGTCGCCGAAGTACTGCTCGCCGCAGGCGCCGATGCCGATGCCGGTACGCCGACCGCCCGCGAGACGGCGCAGATGTTCGAGTCCGCTGCCCTTCCTTTGCTGAGCGTCCAGGGGGAGTCGTGAACGAATCATCGGGCGAGGCCGCGCAGCTGGCCACCGCTAGGGTCGACGGCGACACGTTCAGGTCCGTGCTCGGCAACTTCGCGTCGGGCGTCGTACTGGTGACCGCGATGCTCGATGGCGAGCCTGTCGGCCTGACCGCGCAGTCGTTCATGTCGTTGTCACTGGACCCGCCGTTGGTGATGTTCTGCCCGGCGAAGTCCTCAACTAGCTGGCCCAAGATCCGCCGTGCGAAGCACTTCGCGGCCAATATTCTGTCCGAGGGTCAGCAGCATCTCAGCAGCCAGTTCGCACGCTCCGGTGGCGACAAGTTCGCCGGGGTCACCTGGCAGCCGGGACCCAGCGGGGCGCCGCTCGTCGAGGGAGTGCTGGCGCACATCGACTGCATGATTGACGCCGTACACGATGGTGGCGACCACGACATCGTCGTGGGCCGCGTTCTGCATCTGGATGCAGAGATTGACAAAAAGCCGCTGGTGTTCTTCAGAAGTACATTCAGCAATCTCGCCTCGCAGTAGCGCTACGTCGTGGTACGCCGACGGCCTGCTACTCGACCGGACCGAACTTGTCGGTGATCGGCGTGCCGATCTCAACGGTCCGCCCTACGGTGCACAGCCGCTGCCGCGAGCGTTGCACCATCGCCGGAACCACCTCTCTGGCCTGATCGCCCTTCTCCCCGTCCGGGAACTGGATATCGAAGGTGAGCGTGATGTTACCCAGGTGGTTACCCTGCTCGTCCTTCATTTTGTCCGCATCGACGCGGACCTTGAAGCGATCTGGATCCGCGCGACGCGAGGTGAGTATGTCGACGTCGACGCCCGTGCAGGCCGCGACCGCGATCAGCAGCAACTCTCCTGGGGTGAAGTCCGCATCGTCACCCTTGCCCGTAACCAGCGACCCGCCACGCGGATTGGTCACCTCGAACTTTCCAAGCTCGGTGCGGCTCAGGGTTAGGGAACGGTGGTTGTCCTCGGTCATGTCTGGTCCTCCAGGGGTTAGACGAAGCTCTTGCGGATCTCGTGCTTACGCAGCTTCCCGGTGGGAGTGCGGGGAAGGTCATCGATGAAGTCGATCGACCGGGGCAGCTTGAAGGACGCGACGTGCGCCCGGAGGTGTTCCATCAGCGCTTCCTTCGTCTCGTCAGTGCGCGGCACGCCGGCCTCAAGCTGGATGACCGCCTTGACCTCCTCGCCGAAGTCCGGGTTGGGTACGCCGATGATGGCGGCGTCGTACACACTCGGATGCAGCACGAGCGCATCCTCGATTTCCTGCGGGTAGATATTGACGCCGCCGGAGATGATAACGAAACTTTGCCGCTCTGCCAGGAAAAGAAAGCCATCCTCGTCGAGGTAGCCAAGGTCACCGATCGCCGACCAGTTATCGTGCCGGGGATGGCGGGATGCGGCCGTCTTCTCGGGGTCGTTGAAGTATTCGAACTCGACGACCTCTTGCTCGAAATAGACCTTGCCTACCTCGCCAACCGGCAGCTCGTTGCCGTCCTGGTCGCACACGTGCAGTTCTCCAGCGGCCGCTTTTCCTACGGAGCCTGGTTTTTGCAGCCACTGCTCGGAGTTGATGAGCGTGCTGCCATTGGACTCAGACCCGGCGTAGTACTCCCACAAGACCGGGCCCCACCAGTCGATCATCGCGGCCTTGACGTCGCGCGGGCACGGCGCCGCCGCGTGAATCGCAATTTTGAGGCTGGACACGTCGTACTTCGCGCGTACCTCTTCGGGCAGTTTGAGCATCCGCACAAACATCGTCGGAACCCATTGGCTGTGGGTGATTCGGTATTTTTCGATCAGTCGCAGGGCCTCTTCGGCATCGAATTTCGGCATGACGACGACGGTGCCGCCGTACGCCTGGATCCGCGCGGAGTAGCGCAGCGGCGCGGCGTGGTAAAGCGGCGCGGGCGACAGATAGCGCGTGTCGGTGTCGAAGCCGAAGATCTCAGCCATGACCGCGAGACCACCGTCGGTGTCATCCTCGACATTCAGACCAGACAAGGCCAGCCGAACACCTTTGGGACGCCCTGTCGTACCAGAGGAATAAAGCATCGTGCGGCCGGAGCGGTGCTCGGCGAGTTCTTCAGTCTGCTGCACCCGGAGGGTCGCTTCGTAGTCTTCGAAACCGTCGATCGCGCCCTTGTAGGCAATCTTGGCAGTCACAGTGGGCGCCTGCGCAAGAGCACTGGTCGCCAGCTGCGCCAGGTCCGCGGACGCGACCAGCGCGGTCGCTTGGCAGTCGTCCAGGATATAACCGACTTCGCCCGGCAGTAAATGGAAGTTGATCGCTGTCAGATACAGACCGGACCGGACGGCCGCCCAGTAAACCTCGAAGTACTCGACCGAGTTGGTCGAGAGAAGCGCCACCACATCGCCGTGGCGAAGGCCCCGCTCATGAAACCAATGCGAGAGGCGAATCGAGCGTTCGTCAAGCTCACGAAAGGTCAGCGTCTGACCGGTGTCCGGCATGATGACGGCCGGATGCTCAGGCTGCGACTTTGCCCATTTGCCGGGGTACATGCTGCTCCTTCTTCCCCTTGCGCAAGGGGTGACTGTGTGGGGTGAGTTTGGCCCTTAGCGTTTGATTCGCTTCTGCAGCGCCTCGTTGTAACGAGCGCCGTGAAGTGCGCCAAGCGGGAAAAGGTCGTCGAGCCGGTCGACGGTCTCCGCATCGAGCGAGACCTCCGCGGCGGCTAGATTTGCCTGCAGGTTGTGGATCTTACGAGTGCCGAAAATAGGAACCACGTCGTGGCCCTTGGCCAGCACCCAGGCAAGCGCGAGGACGCTGGGAGTGACGCCGAGCCCATGGGCAATCTGCCTCATCTGCTCGACGAGGCGAACATTCATGTCGAACGCCTCCTCCTCAAACCTCGGATAGCGGTTCTGGCGGTCCTCGAGGTTTTCGATGTCGGCAATATTCCTCATCGCGCCGGAGAGAATCCCGCGCCCGAGCGGTGAGTAGGCAACCAGGCCGATGCCGAGCTCCCGCATCGCCGGGAGTACGTCTTCTTCGCAATCGCGCACGAACAGCGAGTATTCCTGCTGCACGGCACTTATCGGGGCTGTCGCGTGCGCGCGACGAAGGGTGTCAGCATTTACCTCGGAGACGCCGAGGTATTTGACCTTACCGGCGTGCACGAGCTCCCCCATCGCGCCGATCGTCTCTTCGATCGGGGTCGTGGGGTCGACACGGTGTAGGTAGTAGAGATCGACATGGTCAGTCTGGAGCCGACGCAGGCTCTCCTCGATCGCGGCGCGGACATTCTCGGGCCGACCCAGACCGGTGCTTCGGAGAGCGCCGGTCTTGGTCGCGATAGTGACTTGGTGCCTGCGATCGTGAAAGGCCCGGCCGAGTAGCGACTCGTTATGGCCGACGCCGTAGGCATCGGCCGTGTCAAACATTGTGATACCGAGGTCGATCGCCTGGTGTAGCAGCGAAACCGACTCGCGGTCATCGGCCGCCCCGTACACGCCCGAAAGCCCCATCGCGCCGTACCCGAGCAGGCTGGAGTGCAGCCCCGCGCTGCCAATCGACCGTCGCTCGAGAGTCATAGCTGGGCCAATACGTCGGAGGCGAGGACTTCTAGTTGATCGAGGTCGCCCAGATCCAGAATCTGCATATACATACGAACGGCGCCCGCCTCGCCAAACTTCCCGATCTTGTCGACCACTTCGCTCGGCGTACCGGCGAGCCCGTTGGCACGCAGCTCGTCCACGTCGCGGCCGATCACCTGGGCGCGCCTCTTGATGTCGGCCTCGGTACGCCCGACACACACGACTTGGCCCGCTGAGAGCACAAGCGACGAACGGTCGCGCCCCTGCTCGTCGCAGGCCTCAAGGACGCGGTCGAACTGCGCCTTCGTCTCGTCAGCGGAGGTGAACACGCGGTTGAACTCCGCGGCGTACTTGGCGGCGAGGTACGGCGTACGTTTCTTGCCACCACCGCCGACAACGATCGGGACACCTGGCTGTTGCACGGTCTTCGGAAGCGCGGGCGAGTCCTTGAGCGTGTAGTGCTTACCGTCGAAGCTGTAGGTCTCACCAACCGGGGTGCGCCACAACCCATCGATGACTTCGAGCTGCTCCTCGAGGCGATCAAACCGTTCGCCTAAGCGAGGGAACGGGATGCCGTACGCCGAGTGCTCCGCGTCGTACCAGCCGGTGCCGAGCCCGAGCTCGATGCGTCCGCCGCTCATCTCGTCAAGCTGGGCGACCGAGATCGCCGTGACGCCGGGCAGACGGAAGGTCGCCGAGGACACGAGCGTGCCAAGCCTGATCGTGCTGGTCTCGCGGGTTAACCCGGCGAGTGTCACAAACGCGTCTGTCGGGCCCGGCAGTCCGTCGCCGCCGCCCATGCGCAGGTAATGGTCGGAGCGGAAGAACGCGTCGAAACCGAGTTTCTCGGTTGCCTGCGCGACCGAGAGCAGCGTCTCGTAACTTGCGCCTTGCTGGGGTTCGGTGAAGATCCGTAACTTCATGGCTCCATTCAACCGCAGAGGTCCCTGTCACCCACCACCCCCACCGCCCGTGAGTTCGTACCGCACCGTCCGTGACTTCGTACCGCACCCCCGCTTAAGGTCAATGCAGACCAGCACTCGAGGAGGAGCAGCGAATGACCACGAGCTCGTTCGACGACCGGGCAGCGACCTGGGATGAACCGACCAAAGTGGAGCGCGCCAAGGCGGTCGCGGGCGCGATCGGTCACGCCGTACCACTGCAGCCCTCGACGCGCCTGCTCGAATATGGGGCCGGCACCGGCCTCGTCTCGCAGCAGCTCGCCGACGCGGTAGGCCCGATCACGCTGGCCGACTCCTCCGCCGGTATGCGCACGGTCGCCGAGGGCAAGATCGCCAGTGGGGCACTGCCCGCCAACACCCGCGTGTGGGACCTCGATCTATCAACGGGCGATGTCCCGGACGAGCGTTTCGACCTCATTGTGACGGTGATGGCCCTTCACCACATTGCCGAGTTATCTGCCGTACTCACGAGCTTCGCGACATTGCTGGCGACCGGCGGCCGGCTCTGCATCGTGGACCTCGAGGAAGAAGACGGGTCGTTTCATGCAGCCGACTTCAACGGCCACCACGGTTTCAATCAGCAGACCCTGACCGATCAGCTCGCGGCCGCCGGATTCACCGTGAACTATCTCAACGGCATCTTTGACGTAGCCAAAGGCGATCGGTCCTATCCGCTGTTTCTCGCCGTCTGCAGTGCTTCGGGCGAGGAATGATGGCGGTCAGTTCACTCGATTCTTGATGACGTAGGCCCCGTAGAGGGTGTGATTGACGATCGGCGTACCGTCCGCGATCGCGAGCATCGCGACGTCGTCCCTAGCACGCACGAGCCGGCCGTTCGCGACAAATCCGAGCGCGCCGCACAGCTCGATCGCCTGAGTGCACACCTCAACCGCTACGTCCGTCGCGTGCGCTTTAGCACCCGCGGCGAGCGCATCGCAGGTCGGATCGTCATCGTCGATCGCCTGTAGCGCGCGATAGGTGAGCAGTTTCGACGCCTCATTTTTGCTGGTGAGTACGCCGATCCGGTTGCGGATCAAGTCAAGTTTCGTGACCACGCTGCCGCGCGCGTTACGGGTTTCCAGATGCGCGACTGCCTCGGCAAGCGCCACCCGTGAAAGAGCAACCGCCTGTACGCCGACCAGGGCCCGCGCGATCGCAAAGCTTCGCTTGCTATCGGCCACACCGTCCCCAGCGAGGATGTCGTCCTCGGCAACCGGGGTGTCAGCGAACTCGGTGGTACCAAACGTCAGGTAGCGCAGGCCGGAGGTTTCTATCCGCTTGCGAGTGATGCTCGGATGAGCGCAATCGACGGCAACCCGGACCGATGTCCCGTCCTCGGCACGCGCGAGGACGACGAGTACGTCGGTGAGCATCGTGTGCACGGACCACATCTTGGTGCCGTTCAGGACGAGCCCGTCACCGCTGCGGCGCAGCGTCGTACGCACGTCAGACACTTGGGATCCGCCATGCGGTTCGGTGATCGCGATGCCGCCGATTGCTTGACCGCTCAGCAATCGCGGCAGCCACGTGTCCTTGACCCGGTCTGAGGCGGCCGAGGTGAGGATCCGCTGAACGCTGTGGTTGGACAGGAACGGTGCGACCTCGCTGACACCCTCGAAGAGCGCCCCGAAATCGACGTACGACATCCCCGCACCGCCCACGCCGTGCGGGATCGTCGAGCGGAGGTAACCGATGGGCTCGAGCACGCGGTACGCCGCAAGAAGCTCGTCGTGGGTCAGCGCTCGCCCCCAGTCGACGCCGGCGAACGCACTGTCGGCTGCTTCCCGGCCGGTACGCCGCAGGCGCTCGAGTCGAGCACTCGATTCGGAGGCATGTGAGCGATTCTGATTCGATTCCGTCATGACTACTACCCTGCCACTTGCGCGCGCCCGTCTGTATGGTCCTTACGACTCGCGCGCGCGGTCGCAAGTGTCCGTGGCTAGGAGCCGAGATTGCGAGACCACGATGACACGTACAGCCCGTCGTCGCTGGCTCGTCCGGCCTCGCCAATCTCCAGCGGACGGAACGTGTCGATCATGACTGCGAGCTCGTCGAAGTACTCGATACCAACGGAATTCTCGTAGGCGCCCGGCTGCGGCCCGTGCGAGTAGCCGCCCGGGTGGACCGAGATCGAGCCCTTGCCGATACCCGAGCCCTTGCGTGCTTCATAGTCGCCGTCGACGTAGAACATGATCTCGTCGCTGTCGACGTTGGAGTGGTAATAGGGCACGGGGATCGACAGCGGGTGGTAGTCGACCTTGCGTGGCACGAAGTTGCAGATCACGAAGTTGTCACCCTCGAAGACCTGATGGACCGGTGGCGGCTGATGCACTCGCCCGGTGATCGGCTCGAAGTCGCGCACGTTGAATGCATACGGATAGAGGCAACCATCCCAGCCGATCACATCGAGCGGATGCGTTGGCAGCGTATGCACCGTCCCGACGATGCCCCCGGGCCCGTGGCCTCGGTGCTTGATGTAGACGTCGGTCCGGGCTGCTGGGTCGGCGCCGACATCCTCGGCGAGCAGGGGTCCACTTGCCGGGCGCAGATCGCGTTCGCAGTACGGCGAATGCTCCAGCAGCTGCCCAAACCGCGACAGATATCGCTTCGGTGGCGCGATGTGCGAGTTGGCCTCGATGCAGTAGACGCGCAGCGGTTCGCCTTCTGTGTTGGGGATCCACCGATGGTTGGTGGCTCGCGGAATGATCACGTAGTCGCCCTCGGCAGCCTCGATCAGCCCGAACGTTGTCTCCACGCGCGCGGATCCACGCTCGACGTACAGGCATTCGTCGCCGATCGCGTTGCGATAAAACGGCGAGACGGTATCAGCGACCACATAGGAGATCCGGACGTCGCCGTTGCCGAGCACGAGCCGTCGTCCCGTCACCACGTCCACGCCCCGGTACGGCGTAGCGCCGCCGGGCGCGCTGCCGTCCACGGCAAAAAGGTCGTGCAGTTTCAGGTGCATAGGGATGATGGGGTGGTTTGGCGTGGTCGACTGGTCGGCAAGGTCCCAGATCCGCGAATCGGCGATCGTAGAAGGAATGTTGCGGTGGTAGAGCAGCGATGAGTCCGAGGAGAACCCTTCCTCTCCCATCAGCTCCTCGTACGCAAGGCGGCCGTTGTCCAAGCGGTGCTGTGTGTGCCGCTTCGGTGGGATGAATCCTGCGGACTGGTAGTGCGCCATTGCCCTCACACCTTCACAACTGTGGTCAATCGGGACTGTTCATGTGTATCGCATTTTCGCGCCGCTCGCGACGCCGAGCGACAACCCGTGCCACTACCGGCGGTCGGGGCCGAGATTTCGCCAGTTCGTCACGACAAATGTCGGGGCACGTGCTTACGGTAGAGCCGCATCCATCCGCCGACGAAGGGAACACCCGTGAACGCTGCCGACCTACTTTGCGATCACTTCGACCGAATCAGCGAGGTCGTCAACGCGGCCGTCAACGGCCTGACGCCCGATCAGCTGTCCTATCGTCCCGATGCCGACGCCAACTCGATAGCCTGGCTGGTCTGGCATCTCACCCGGGTGCAGGACGACCATATCGCCGAGGTCGCCGGGACCGATCAGCTCTGGACTCATGAAGGCTGGGCGAAGCGCTTCGGTCTCCCGTTCGACGATGCCGCGCACGGCTACGGCCACAGCTCCAAGGACGTCGCGAAGGTGACGGTCGAATCCGGAGACCTGCTGACGGGCTACCTCGACGCGGTGAGCGCCCACACCAAGAAGTACGTCTCCACGCTCACTGACAAGGACCTCGACAAGGTGGTCGACACGCGGTGGGACCCACCGGTCACGCTCGGGGTACGGCTGGTCAGCGTGATCGGCGACGACCTGCAGCACGCCGGGCAGGCGTCGTACATCCGCGGTCTCATCGAGCGGCGCTAGAAGGCGGCGCTAGGGGCTGAGCGCTGGATGTACGACGCCTACGGCCGGTTACTTCGGGATGCGCACGAGCTTCTTGTTGACGAACTCGTCCATCCCGAACTTGCCGAGCTCGCGACCGATGCCGGAACGCTTCACGCCACCAAACGGCAGGTCTGCCTGAGTTCCGCCGACCGCGTTGATGAATACCATTCCGGTTTCGAGCCGGTCGGCGACGGCGCGCGCCTTGTCGAGGTCGGCGCTCCACACGGTGCCGCCTAGTCCGTACGACGAGCTGTTGGCCAGCTCGACCGCTTCGTCTTCGTTGGCAACCTTGTATACGACCGCGGCCGGCCCGAAGAGCTCCTCGGAATAGGCGCGCATCGCCGGAGTGACACCGGTCAGCACGGTCGGCTCAACGTACGCTCCGGGACCGTCGATGGCCTTTCCGCCCGTGTGCACCGTCGCGCCCTTGTCGATCGCGTCCTGGATCTGCGACATCAGACCATCCGCAGCTGACTGTGACGACATCGGGCCGAAACCGGTCTTCGGGTCGAGCGGGTCTCCGGGCTTGATCTTGTTGAACTGCTCGGTCAGCGTCTCGACGAACTCGTCGTACAGGTCGTCCTTGACGATGAAACGCTTCGGCGCGTTGCAGGCCTGGCCGGCGTTCATCGCGCGCCATCCGGCGGCGATCTTCGCCGTCTTCTTCAGATCGGGTGAATCGAGCACGATAAACGCGTCCGATCCGCCGAGCTCCAGCACCACCTTCTTGAGGTTGCGCCCGGCGACCTCCGCAACGGCAGCGCCGGCACGCTCACTACCGGTGAGCGAGACCCCGCAGTTGCGCGGGTCGGCGATGATGTCGGCGGCCTGCTCGTTGGTGGCGAAGACGTTTATGTACGCGCCTTCTGGCAGTCCGGCATCCTTGAAGATCTGCTCAATCGCGAGCGCCGACTCCGGGCAGCAGGGGGCGTGCTTGAGGATGATGGTGTTGCCGAGCATCAGGTTGGGCGCAACAAACCGGGCGACCTGGTAGTACGGGAAGTTCCACGGCATAATCCCCAGGAGCGATCCGAGCGGTGCCGAGCGGACGACGGCCTCGCCGCCCCCGCTGACCGAGAGGATCTCGTCCTGCATCAGGCCCGGGCCCTCGGTCGCGTAGTAGTTGTAGATGCTCGCGACGATGCCGACCTCACCGATACCCTGTGCCACCGGTTTGCCCATCTCGCGGCCGATGATCTTGGCTAACTCTTCTTTGCGTTCGTCGTAGAGTTCGGCGACACGCGCGAGAACCTTCGACCGTTCGCCGACTGGTGAGTTCTGCCAAGTCTTAAATGCCTGATCGGAACGTTTCAGCGCGTCCTGGATCTCGGCGTCCGTGGCCTCGGGATATTCCTTGACGGTCTCGCCGGTTGCTGGATTCACTACTTTGTATGACGTCATAAGTCCACCCTAACCCCGGTAGTTGCGGATCTGAAATTCTCAGAACTCCGCAATTGCGGGGACGACCTCGCGGCCGAGGATCTCCAGCGGAGTGATCTGCGAGACGTGCGGCACGACGCCGTGCACCTCCGAGATCCCGAGCGCCGCGAGGGCCTGCAGATCCTCGATCAGCTTGTCCACACCGGCGCCACCCTCCCCCGGGTCCAACGATCGCATGACAGTCTTCTCGACGTCGTCGTAGTCACGTCCCTCGCGCGCGCAGTGTTCACGCAGCACGTCGAGCTTGTGGCTTAGCTCGTCGTTCGCAAACAAGTTGCAGGCCTGCGCGTATTTCGCGACCATCCGCAAGGTCTTCTTCTCGCCGCCGCCTCCGATCAAGATCGGCGGGTGCGGCGTGGCCAGCGGCTGCGGGCTGTTAAGCGTGCGTCCGAGCCGATAGTGCTTGCCGTCGTACGCCGTCTCGCTGTCGCTCCACATCTGCAAGCAGATCTGCAGCGTCTCCTCGAGCCGCTCGAATCGTTCGGCACGAGCCGGGAACGGCAACCCGAGACCGTGCGCTTCCTCTTCGTTCCAGCCGGCTCCAATGCCGAGCCACGCGCGGCCACCGGACAGTACGTCGAGGGTGCTGATGATCTTTGCTATCATGCCCGGCTCGCGGTAGGTCACGGCGGTAACCCACGGCACGAGCTCGACCTTCGAGGTCCGCGCGGCGAGGAACGCGAGAGTGGTGTAAGCCTCGAGCATCGCATGTTCCGGTGGCCCGATATTGCCGATCTGCCACACATGGTCCATCACGCTGACGCGCTGAAAGTCGGCTTCCTCGGCCGCCGCTACGATCCGTATAAGGTCATCGCGCAGCCCAACCGGGCCACTGGGGAAGGTGAAGTCGGCGATGTGCAGTCCGATTTTCATAGGGTCTCCGAATCGGTGCGAAA
>CAJDTT010000074.1_pt1 | contig 33123 bp, 30 predicted proteins | sample 7389841 | NCBI WGS metagenome assembly CAJDTT01 (sample SAMEA7055655, study PRJEB34461) | soil metagenome | biome: terrestrial ecosystem; feature: Peninsula; material: soil | place: Antarctica | collected 2016
TGATCAAGGTCGAACCACCCACGGGCGATGGCGGTCGCGGCTACGGAAGCAGCGATTCCTCAGTCATCGCCTCTCCGGTCTACGACGCCTTCAACCGCGGCAAGCGCTCGATCGTGCTCGACCTTCACCAGGAGGACGACCTCGCACTCGCGAAGAAGATTGCACATAAGGCAGACCTTGTCGTTTCGGCGTTCCGGCCGGGCGTGATGGAGCGGCTCGGGCTCGGTTACGACGAACTGCGCAAGGAAAACCCGCGGCTAATCTACGCGTTGATCAGCGGGTTCGGCCCCAACGGGCCGGGTCGCACGCGGCCCGGCTTCGACGGTGCACTGCAGGCCGAGACAGGGCTGCTGGAACTCTGTGGCGAACCTGATGGCTCACCCCAGCGGATCGGGACACACGTCGTCGACGTCACGACCGGTCACGTCATGTTTCAGGCCATCCTTGCGGCACTGCTCAACCGTGAGCGGAACGGCATCGGCGAGTGCATTCAGACCAGCCTCTACGACTGCGGCATCAGCCTGCACACGCATCACTTCTCGGAGTACCTCACGCACGGTGTCGCACCGGGACGCTACGGAAACTACCCGGCCATGTCCGCGCCCTCGGGCCTCTACGAGACTAAAGACAGCTACATCGTGTTCTCGGCGAATTCGGTCAAGCATTGGAACACGTTCCTGCAGGTGACCGGATCGAAAGAACTGGCGAGCGAGGCGTACTCGACCCAGAATCAGCGCACGGCCAACCGCGACACACTCGTCCCGATCGTTATCGACATCATGCTGCGTCACACCACCGATGAGTGGGTCAAGATCTTCGAGGACAACGAGATGGTCTACGGCAGACTGCAGGATTATGCCGCCATCACTTCGTCCGAGCAGTTCGCGGCCAACAACCTCGCGCTCGAGTCCTACGACGGCGACCGGGTTGTCCGCTCGGTGCGGCCCCCGGTGCAGTACTCGTCGTTCGACTATGCCGAGACGAATGCCTCGCCCGGGGTTATCGGCCAGCACAGCGACGAGATTCGCGCCGAGTTCGGGTAGCCCACGCGTCCCCAGGTGAACATTGGACGTGACAAGGGAGCAGGCGCGCAGTTGGGGTCGTAACCGGGAAGGCTTGTCCTATAGTCAGATCAAGCACACCTTAAGTCCTGGGGAGCATTAATGACGATTGTCCTGCCGAGCCTGAACGAGCACCCACTCACCACAGACCAAGACATTTCCAGCGCCGAGTTTTGGCTGAAGCCGTTCGAAGAACGCGAAAAAACCTTTGGGTGGTTGCGAAAGCCGGAAGTTCACAAGGAGAAGGGCTTCTGGGCGGTCGTCAAGGCGGAGGACATCACCTACGTCAGCCAGAACCAGGAACTGTTCAGCTCCGACCAGCAGCGGACCAACATCATGCTGCGTCCACGCGTGCCAGAAATGATCCAATCACCGTCGTTCCTGGAGATGGACCCGCCCTTACATACGAAATACCGGCGCACTATCAGCGCGGCCTTCACTCCAAAAGCCGTCCGGCGCCTCAGCGACAAGATCAATGACCGGGCCGCTCAGATCATCGATCGGGTGCGTGGAGCTGGCGACATCGACTTCATGGAAGAAGTAGCGGCCAAACTGCCGATGATGACTGTCGCGGACATGGTCGGCGTACCGGAGCACCTCGTCGAGACCTTCGCGCTCGCGGGTGATCGGTTCATCGGCGCCAACGACCCCGAGATCAATGGCGGCGCCAATCCGATGGATTTCGTTCAGGAGCAGATCAATGTGCTCGTGGGGATCGGTCTCGATCTGGTCGCACAGCGCCGAAAGAATCCGCAAGACGACATCGCGACTGCGCTCGCGCGCGCTGATGACATTTTCGGTCATCCGCTCAACGAGTCCGAGATGGGCGCGGTCATGCTCCTGCTGAGCGTCGCCGGCAACGACACGACGAAGCAAACAACCGCTCGCACCGTGATGTCACTGTGGCGCAATCTCGACCAGCGCGCCTGGCTGATGGAAGACTTTGACGGCCGCATTACCAATTCGATCGACGAGTTCATCCGTCACGGTTCGCCCGTGATCGAGTTCGCCCGCACCGCCACTGAGGATCTCGAACTGCGCGGTCAGCACATTCAGGCCGGCGACAAAGTGGTCATCTTCTACTGCTCGGGCAACCGGGACGAGTCGGTGTTCGACAACCCCGAGAAGTTCGACCTACAGCGCCCGCGCAACCCACACGTGGGCTTTGGCGGCGGCGGAGTGCACTTCTGCCTCGGCAGCGGTGTCGCGAAAACCCAGTTGCGGGCACTCTTCCAACAGATCCTGACCAAGCTGCCCGATATGGAGGTCGGCGAGCCCGAGCTGTTGCAGAGCGAGTTCATCAACGGCGTACGCCATCTGCCCGTGCGGATCCCCTAGCGCCGCGCGGACCAGGGCGCCGGACTAGGTGCCGGGGAAGCCGATGCGGACCGAGAGCTGGTAGGCCGTACGTCGCAGCGCGTCCAGCGCGCCGTCCGGAATGTCGCGACGCGAGGCCGGATAGGTCATCGCGACCGACGCGGCCGGCCGGCCGTGCCGGTCAAGGCAGGCGACCGCGACCGAGCTCATCCCCAGGGTCACCTCCTCCCTCTCGAAGGAGAATCCCTGCGCACGTTCGTCCGCGAGCACCCGGCGCAGCGCGGGCAGCGACTTTGGCCCCTCGCCGGTCCGGCCGGTAAACGCAGCTGTCGTGGTAAAGAGCGCGGTGACCTGCGACGGCGGCAATAGCGCGAGCATCGCCCGGCCGGAAGCGGTGAGGTGCGCGGGCAGTTGCACCTGTGGCTCAGTGACCAGCACCCGACTGCGGGGCGGACGCTGTTCCACTATGTAGAGCACCTCAGGCCCGTGCAAAAGTCCGAGATGCACCGGATGCCGCACCTTACGCACCAACTGCGCCATCAGCGGGTGCCCCAGCAGCGACAGCGATGCCTGCTGCGAGTAAGTGGATCCGAGCTCGGCGACGGCCAGGCCCAGCAGATAGCGACCCTCGTCCGGCAAGTGCATCACGAAACCTTCGGCCTGCAGAGCCGACAACAGGTGGTACGTAGAGGATCGCGGCACACCGACCGCATCGGCGATCCGCGGGGCGGAGACCGGCACCGCCGACGAAGACAGGAACCGCAAGATCGCGGCGGCGCGTGATACTGCGGGCACCTGCGGGCTCATCTCCGCACTATATGGCGCGCGGTGACTATGTCTGCCGTGGGTCGTGGCGATGCACGCCGATCCGTCCTCATGCTCATTCCCTGCGAACGTGCCAGAGTCGAGGCATGGATGACAGATTGGTCCCGGACTCACGCGGAGCCTCGTTCGGGAGCGGGTGCCAGGGCCGATCAGAGCAAGTAGCGGGAGCGCCGGATCCTACCTTCCGGATCCACCGCATCGGCGATCTTCGCCACCCGCACGCGAACTTCGGGAGCCAACGCGTCGGGCACCGAGGATGCTCCCTCGACCCACGACCCGATGCTCCGTCCGAGATCGACGGGGGCCGCAGCGGCACGCAGTTTCCTGAACGCCGCTTCGACGGCAGGGCGGCCCGATGGGTCGGCGACGGCACCTACTGCGTGCAGTGCGAACGGTCCCGGAGTGACCGTCGCCGCGCCGTCGCGCGTGGGGGCCTCGTTCGCGAAGCTGCGCACCTCGATGAGCGCAAGCGGGGAGTGCGCAGCACTTGCGACCGCCAGGATCCCGACCGCGTTGTCCGGAGTTTCAGACGACAGCCACCGCGCGTCGCCGAGAGCCGGGACTGCTGCCGGCGGATCGAGGTGGATCGTCGCGAGCTTGGCGGCATCCGCCGGCCCCCACGTGTCGGCGACGGGAGTAGCGGCCCTTCGAACGGCGTCGAGGAGAGGTCGCGCCTCGTCGTCTCCGCGGGACGAGGCAACGGCTAGGTGCACCACGGGGACGCCTTGGAGATCGTCCGGGAACGGCGGCGCGGGCGGGGTGTGCAGGACGGAGATACTCGTGCCGACCGCATCGCCGACAAGTGGCAGGGCACCCGCCCAGGCGGTCGTCACTGCTACGAGGTCATCTATGGGCCAAAGGAAGTAGCCTGCGTAGAGATCGGGGGCCGTCGCACCCGTCCGGTGCCGTCGACGTATTCGACTGAGCGCAGAGCCGCGCTGGCAGCACCGTGAGGTCTGGTCATCCAACCGAACCCTCCGCCGAACGTGTAACCGCCGATCGCGACGGAAGGCGACGAGCCCGACAGGCCAAGGAGACCGAACTTCTCGACCTGGGAATTGACCTCACCCCAGGTCAGACCGGGTCCGGCCGAGGCGGTCTGCGTCTCGGGATCGATCGTCAGCTCGACGAGGCCGGAGGTGTCGAGGATCAAAATGTCGTCTCCGATATCGCCGCCGGCGCCGTGACCGGTAGCTTGGGGAAGGACGCTGAGGCCCCGAGCGGCCGCATACACGACGACCTCGGCAACCTCGGCCGTGGACGTGGGGCGGGCCACGAGCGCGGGATGCTGCAACGCAGTGGCATTGTGCGGAGTCGTTGCCGACTCGTATTCGGGCGAACCCGGAGGGAAGATGATCACGAGGCTCCTTCAGCGAACGACGCGGATGTTAAACGGAGCTCCCCGGAACGACTGCATCATGGCGGCGAAGAGCATGAAGTAGTGCTCGGCGCCGCGGGCAGACGCGATGCCGCCCAGGTCGACCTGTGCGTCGACTCCCCAGCCGAGGTCGGTGAGCAGCGAGCTGACAAGTGCCTTGGCCTCGGCGTCGTCGCCGGACAGAAACACCGATGTCGATTCCGAGATCGATTGCGGTGCGACTGCCAGGGTCCCCGGCAGCGTGTTGAGTGATTTGACGACCTTCGTGGTCGGCAGGGCCACCTGCAGCAGCTCGCCAAGGCTCTCGTTCGGGTAGAGCAGCTCGAAGGCCGGCGAGACGGCGTTGCCGCGGGTCACGCGACCCAAAAATAACGGTGTGGCCCGCGGTGATGAACCCGCTGGCAAGAGTAGTGGCCATGTGGCCGGTTCCGAGGACTGCAATACGCATGATAACGCTCCGATCGGTGTGTGACACTAGAATCATGTCGTTCGAACTTGAACTACTTGAAACAGTAGCACTAGTTCAAATTTGAATCAACTAGACTGTTCAGCAGTCAATTGGAGGAGCGTCAGATGAAGGCGGAACTGACTAGGGACGAGCTTGATGCGTACTTCGCGCTCGTCACAGCCGGCGATCTCGTACAACGCGCCGTATCGGCGCAGTTCTCCGAGCACGGATTGACCCCGTTGCAGTTCGCTATCCTCGCCCGGCTGCTCGATGCCCCTGAAGGGCTCCGAATGAGCGACCTCGCCGACGCGCTCGTCGTGTCGCGAAGCGGTCTGACTTACCAGGTGACCCAGCTCGAGAAGGCCGGCTTCGTCACGCGGGAGTCATCGCCAGCCGACAGTCGCGGTGTCGTCGCGCGACTGAGCTCGACTGGTCGCGACCGGGTGCTCGAGACGTTCCCCGGACACGTTGGCCTAGTACGCAAAAAGTTCATCGACCTCCTTAGCCCGAAAGAGGTCACAACCATTCGCACGACGCTCGAAAAGGTCGTCGCAGGCTTGCGGTGAACCCAGCGCCTCGGCGATAGCCAATACCGTTCGCGTCAAGCCTGGGCGGACGCGCTAATAGTGCTCAGAACCAGCGTGACGCCGCGGGTATTTGCCGCACGCTACGGCGTGACCTAACCGTTTGTCTCGGATACGAGATAACAAATCGCCCATCACCCTTCCATTCTCGGTCGACCGGGGCGTGCAATGTCCCTATGGACACCTCGACTACCGCCTCTTCCGTGATGATCGACGTCGGCCCGCTCACGATCGAGAAGGTCGTCGCGGTTGCCCGCGGTGGCGCAGAAGTGTCGCTGTCCGATGCATCCATAGCAGCGATCGCGCACAGCCGCGGGATCATCGAGTCGCTCGCCAGTGACACCGAGCCTCACTACGGCGTATCGACTGGGTTCGGCGCGCTAGCGACAAAGTTCATTCCCGCCGACCGCCGACGCCAGCTTCAGCTCGGCCTGATCCGCTCGCATGCGGCGGGGTCCGGCGCCATCGTCGAGACCGAAGTAGTACGCGCACTCATGCTGCTGCGCCTTTCCACGCTCGCGACCGGGCGCACCGGCGTACGCTGCGAGACGGCGCAGATGTACGCCGATATGCTCAACGCGCGCATCACACCGGCCGTCTACGAGTACGGGTCGCTGGGCTGTTCCGGTGACCTGGCGCCGCTGGCGCACTGCGCCCTGGCCGCACTGGGCGAGGGCGAGGTGGTCGACGAGCAAGGGGTACGGCGCGCCTCAGCGGAGGCACTGGCCGAGGCCGGCCTGCGGCCGATCACGCTGCAGGAGAAGGAAGGTCTGGCGCTGATCAACGGCACGGACGGCATGCTCGGCATGCTGTGCCTAGCGCTGAACGACCTGGACCGTCTGATCACCACCGCCGACATCAGTGCCGCGATGAGTGTCGAGGCCCAGCTCGGCACCGATGCGGTGTTTGCCGCGGATCTACAGGCGCTGCGACCACAAGTCGGACAGGCGCTCAGCGCGAGCAACCTACGCGCGCTGCTCGACGGGTCGGCGATCATGCAGAGTCATCGCGAGCCCGGCGCGTGCACCCGGGTGCAGGACGCCTACTCGCTGCGCTGCTCACCCCAAGTCCACGGCGCCGTGCGGGACACAATGTCGCACGCACGCACCATCGCGAACGCCGAGCTGGCCTCAGCCGTCGACAACCCGGTGGTCACCCTGGATGGGCGGGTCGAGTCCAACGGCAACTTCCACGGGGCCCCGATCGGCTATGTGCTTGACTTCCTGGCCATTGCGGTGGCAGATCTGGCGAGCATCAGCGAACGACGTACCGACCGGTTCTTGGACGCGGCGCGCAGTCGCGGGCTCAACCCGTTCCTCGCCGACGATCCGGGCGTCGACTCCGGACACATGATCGCGCAGTACACCCAGGCCTCAATCGTCTCCGAGCTCAAACGGCTCGCCGTACCGGCCAGCGTCGACTCAATCCCCAGCAGCGCCATGCAGGAGGACCACGTCTCGATGGGCTGGAACGCCGCCCGCAAGCTTCGCCGCGCGATCGACGGCCTGCAGCGAGTGCTGTCCATCGAGCTGCTCACCGCGGCCCGGGCCCTCGACCTACGCGCTCCCCTGACCCCGGCCGCGGCCACCGGTGCCGTCGTACAAGGGCTTCGGGCCGCTGGAGCACAGGGCCCAGGACCAGACCGTTTCCTCGGCGCCGACATCGAGCGCGCCGTGCAGTACGTCGCATCCGGCGCGGCAAACCAATCTGCCGCCGCGATCACCACGCTCGGCTAAGCCCACCGACAGTTAGGGAGAACCCATCATGGACGGCGCCCGCCCAGTTAGATCACCCCGCGGTACGACGATCACCGCACGGTCCTGGCAGACCGAGGCACCCATGCGGATGCTGATGAACAACCTCGACCCGGAAAACGCCGAGCGCCCCGACGACCTCGTCGTGTACGGCGGCACTGGGCGCGCTGCCCGTGACTGGCGCAGCTTCGATGCGCTGGTCCGCACGCTCATCACGCTGCGCGAAGACGAGACCATGCTCGTGCAAAGCGGCCGCCCGGTCGGGGTCATGCGCACACACGAATGGGCCCCGCGGGTGCTCATCGCCAACGCCAACCTGGTGCCTGATTGGGCGACCTGGCCGGAGTTCCGCCGCCTGGAGTCACTCGGCTTGACGATGTACGGACAGATGACGGCCGGGTCGTGGATCTACATCGGCACGCAGGGGATCTTGCAAGGCACCTACGAGACGTTTGCCGCTATAGCTGCGAAGAGGTTCAACAGCACGCTCGCCGGCACGCTGACGTTGACCGCTGGTTGCGGCGGGATGGGTGGCGCGCAGCCACTCGCGGTCACGATGAACGACGGAGTCTGCCTGGTTGTCGACGTCGACCGAACCCGGCTGCAGCGCCGCGTGGACAAGCGCTATCTCGACGAGATTGGCGACTCGCTCGACGATGCGGTCGACCGATGCCTTGCCGCGAAGGAACAGAAGCGGGCGCTGTCGGTCGGCGTGGTCGGCAACGCGGCACTCGTCTACCCCGAGCTGCTGCGTCGCGGCGTACCCATCGACATCGTCACCGACCAGACTTCCGCGCACGACCCACTGTCCTACCTGCCCGAAGACATCGACTTCGGTGACTGGCATGACTACGCCGACAAGAAACCGGACGAGTTCACCGATCGCGCGCAGGCCTCGATGGCGCACCACGTCGAAGCGATGGTCGGCTTCCAGGACGCCGGCGCCGAGGTCTTCGACTACGGCAACTCCATCCGCGACGAAGCCCGAAAAGGCGGTTACGAAAAGGCCTTCTCGTTCCCCGGATTCGTTCCGGCGTACATCCGGCCAATGTTCTGCGAAGGAAAGGGCCCATTTCGGTGGGCCGCACTGTCCGGCGACCCCAAGGACATAGCCGCCACCGACAAGGCGATCCTCGACCTCTTCCCCGAGAACGAGCATCTGAGCCGCTGGATCAAGGCAGCCGGCGAGCGCGTCGAATTCCAGGGGCTGCCGGCGCGTATCTGCTGGCTCGGGTACGGCGAGCGAGATAAGGCGGGGCTGAAGTTCAACGAGCTGGTCGCGGACGGCACGATAACCGCCCCGATAGCGATCGGTCGTGACCACCTCGACTGCGGCTCGGTCGCCTCGCCGTACCGCGAGACCGAGTCGATGATCGACGGTTCGGACGCGATCGCCGACTGGCCGCTGCTCAACGCGATGGTCAATACCGCCTCCGGCGCGACCTGGGTGTCGATTCATCACGGTGGCGGTGTCGGCATCGGCCGGTCGATCCACGCCGGCCAGGTTTCGGTCGCGGACGGCACCGAGCTCGCGGCCGCGAAGCTCGAGCGCGTCCTGACCAACGACCCCGGGACCGGTGTCATCCGGCACGTCGACGCCGGCTACGACCTTGCCGTCGACACCGCGCGCGATCGCCACGTACGTATCCCCATGAACGAGGCATGATTGTGGGTCACCTCCCTCGCCGAATCACTCGACTTGCGCTAGCGTCCGGCAAAGTGGTCGTTATAACGACCACTTTGCAGGACATTCGAGGGGTCTGCGAAACACGCCGACGTTAGGAGCGCGCCTTGACCGCATCGCACACCGCCGAGTTCGACCGGATGTGGGCAGATCTGGAGGGTGTTGGACGCGACCCACGCGGCGGCTACTCCCGTTTTGCCTGGACACGGGAGGACCACACGCTGCGGGAGTGGTTCATCGGGGAGGCCGCCCGCCGTTCGATGGATACCGATGTCGATCGCAACGGCAATCTGTGGGCATGGTGGGGTACGCCGGGGCCAGGGTCGTTCGTCACCGGCTCGCATCTGGACTCCGTGCCCGGCGGCGGCGCGTACGACGGACCGCTTGGCGTCATCACAGCGTTTGCCGCCGTCGACAAGGTGCGTGCCGACGGCATCACCCCCCAGCGCGCTGTCGCGGTCACCTGCTTCGGCGACGAAGAGGGAGCCCGGTTTGGGCTTGCATGCGTGGGTTCGCGTCTGACGTCGGGGATGCTCGGTGCCGAACAAGCCCAGTCACTGAAGGACTCTGACGGGATCAGTCTCGTTGAGGCGATGCGAAGTGCCGGGCACGATCCGGCGCACATTGGCCGGGACGACGAGATGCTGTCCCGGATCGGCGTCTACGTCGAGCTGCACGTGGAACAGGGTCGTAACCTCATCGATCAGGGGCACGCCATCGCGATCGGGTCGTCGATCTGGCCCCACGGACGGTGGCGATTCGATTTTCAGGGCGCCGGCAACCACGCCGGTACGACGCGGCTGGAGGACCGCCGCGACCCCATGCTGACCTACGCCGAAACGGTGCTGTCGGCGCGCAAGCGGGCCCGGCTCGCCGGCACGGTCACCACCTTCGGTCGCCTCTCGGTCACCCCCAACGGCACCAACGCGATCCCGTCTGAAGTGACGGCGTGGTTGGACAGCCGCGGCGCGGACGAGTCCGAGGTGTTGCGGGTCGTCGACGAGATCGAAACTCGCGCACACGAGCGTGGCAGCCGCGATGGCGTGGCGGTGAGCGTCACCCGCGAGTCCTATACCGGCACGGTCCAGTTCGACTCTGGCGTGCAAGAGCGGCTGCGCAGCGTGCTCGGCGCGGACACGCCTGTCATCGGCACCGGCGCCGGCCACGACGCCGGGATTCTCAGTAGCGTCGTGCCCACCGGGATGCTCTACGTGCGTAACCCAACCGGGATCTCCCACGACCCGGCCGAGTTCGCCGAACGCGACGACTGCCACGCCGGCATCGACGCGCTCGCCGCGGTGATGACCTTATATGTCACGAAGGCCGACTCGTGAACGGGGCGTGGCGCTGCGAGCATGCGGTAGCCGGCGACGCTGTGCTGCACGACGTCACGATCGAGTACGCCGACGGCGCAATCACGGCGCTCGGCTCCGCTCCAGTCGCCGGCGCCCGGGATGTCCACGGGCTCGTCATACCGGGACTGGCCAACGCCCATTCGCATGCTTTCCACCGCGCGCTGCGTGGGCGCACCCAGCACGAGCGCGGATCGTTCTGGACGTGGCGCGAGCAGATGTACCAAGTCGCGGCGGCGCTCAGCCCTGACAGCTACTTGGCCTTGGCGACAGCGACTTTCGCCGAGATGGCCCTGGCCGGGATCACCTCGGTCGGTGAGTTCCACTATCTGCACCACATGCCGAACGGCACGTCGTACGGCGATGAGAACGCGATGGGCAAGGCGCTAATCGAGGCTGCCGTTGCCGCCGGGATCCGGATCACGCTGCTGGATACCTGCTATGTGGACGGCGGTTTCGGCGTACCGCTGGAAGGAGTACAGCTGCGGTTCAGCGATATCGACGCCGAACAATGGGCACTGCGCGTAGACACGCTGCGCGGTAACCAACACGCACGGATAGGCGCGGCCATACACTCCGTGCGCGGCGTACCGGCGGAGCAGATCCCCACGGTCGTCAAGTGGGCCGCTACCCACGACGCTCCGCTGCATGTCCACCTGTCCGAACAGGTCGCCGAAAACGACCAGTGCCTCGCCCGCTACGGTCGTACACCGACCGAGGTGCTCCACAACTCCGGTGCACTAGGCGGAAACACCAGCGTGGTGCACGCGACGCATCTGCAGGCCGAGGATGTCAGGCTGCTCGGCACAACGCACACGACGGCCTGCTTCTGCCCCACCACTGAACGCGATCTCGCGGACGGTATCGGACCTGCCAGGGCGCTCTACAACCTTGGATCACCGCTGTCGCTGGGATCAGACAGCCACGCGATCATCGACATCCTCGAGGAGGCACGTGCAGTTGAGCTCAACGCGCGACTGGACACCCAGCAGCGCGGTCACTTCTCGGCGATCGAACTACTCGGCGCCGCCGCGCACGCCGGTCATGTCTCCCTAGGTTGGCAAGATGCCGGAGTGATCGAGGTCGGCGCGCGCGCCGACCTGGTCGCGGTATCCCTGACGTCGGTGCGTACGGCGGGTGCGGCACCGGACAGCTTGCTGGAGACGGCCCTCTTCGCCGCCACCGCTGCGGATGTTACCGACGTACTGGTCGACGGCCGCCCAATCGTGCAGGACCGGGTCCATCAGCTGATCAACGACGTGCCGGGCTCATTGGCCGCCTCGATTCGAGCACTCCGATGAACACCCTGCTGGACAACATCGGCCTCCTCGTCACCAACGACCCGTCGGTCGGCGCCGGGCTTACCGGTGAGATCGCCGACGCGGCGGTCCTTGTCGACGGAGACGTCATCAGGTGGGTCGGCCACAGCGCCGACTCGCCGGACGCCGATACGAGGATCGACCTTGAGCGCCGGTGCGTGATACCTGGGTTCGTGGACAGCCACTCGCACCTCATCTTTGCCGGAGACCGGACGGCCGAGTTCACCGCGCGCATGAGCGGTCAGGCCTACAGTGCAGGCGGAATCAGGACGACCGTGGCCGCGACCCGGGCGGCATCCGACGACGAGCTCCGCCGCCGCGCAAAGGATCTGGTCGCCGAGATGCGGCGGCACGGCACCACCACCGTGGAGATCAAGTCCGGCTACGGACTTGACGTGACTAACGAGGCCCGCAGCCTTCGGATCGCCCGCGAGCTGACCACGGAGACGACGTACATCGGCGCCCACGTCGTACCGCCGGAGTACGCGGACAATCCCGACGGCTACGTCGACCTCGTCTGTGGCGAGATGCTCGACGCGTGCGCGCCGCACGCCAAGTGGATCGACGTCTTCTGCGACCGGGGTGCCTTCGACGCCGACCAGGCACGCACCGTCCTGCAGGCCGGGATGCGGCGTGGACTGATGCCCCGCCTGCACGCCAACCAGCTCGAACCCGGTCCCGGCGTACAGCTCGCGGTCGAAGTAGACGCCGCCAGCGCCGACCACTGCACGCATCTGAGCGACGCCGATATCGACGCGTTGGCCGGATCGGCGACGGTCGCGACGCTGTTGCCCGGCGCCGAGTTTTCCACCCGGGCCGCGTATCCGGACGCTCGCCGGCTGATCGATGCAGGCGCGACCGTGGCGCTGGCAACGGACTGCAACCCTGGATCGTCGTACACCTCAAGCATTCCGTTCTGTATCGCGATCGCGGTCCGGGACATGCGGATGACCCCGGCCGAGGCAGTGTGGGCGGCGACGGCCGGGGGCGCACGGGCATTGCGGCGAGACGATGTCGGCGTGCTCCGGGTCGGCGCGAATGCCGACCTGGTTGCGGTCAATGCGCCCAGCTACGTGCATCTCGCGTACCGACCGGGCGTCCAGCTGATCGGTACGATCCGCTAGCCGATCGCTTCTGTCATCAACCGTGCACTTGTGTCACCGGGGTCGGTGACACAAGTCGAGAAACGGTGACCCACGCGGTAATCGAAGTCGTGATGGTCAGAGAGCAGTGATGGTCAGAGAGCAGTGAGGATCAGTGGACCGTCGTCGGTGATGGCGATCGTGTGTTCGCTGTGCGCGGCCCGGACCCTGGTCATCGTGCGCAGCGTCCAGCCGTCTTCGTCGTGGTAGTAGTCGTCCGTGCCGTCCGCGATAAGCATCGGCTCAATTGCGATCACTAACCCTGGGCGCAGTTTCATGCCCCGCCCGGCACGCGATTCGTTGGGCACGTGCGGCTCCTCGTGCATGGCCCGGCCGACGCCGTGCCCGCCATGGTCGGCGAGCAGCCCGTATCCTTGCGCCCGTGCATACTCTCCCACCGCAGCGCCGATGTCGCCGAGCTTCGCACCCGGCTGAGCCGCCGCGATCCCGAGCGCAAGTGCGTGGTCGGTCGCGGCGATGAGCGCTTGGTCGGCCGGGTCCGGCGTACCGACGATGAAGCTGATCGCCGCGTCGCCGCACCAGCCATCGAGGAATGCGCCGAAGTCGATGCTGACCAAGTCACCGTCGGCCAGTCGATAGTCGCCCGGGATCCCATGGACGACGGCGTCGTTGACGCTGGCACAGATGACTCCAGTGAACGGGCTCGGGGCCCAGTCCGGGTGGTAGCCGTCGAACGCCGATGTGGCGCCGGCATCACGCAGTACGCCAGCCGCCGCCGCGTCCAACTGCTTGAGGCTAATACCAACCGCGGCCGCGTCCCGGACTTCCACCAGTGCCCGAGCGACGACCCGGCCTGCCTCACGCAGTGCGGTAATCTCCGCGGCCGTCTTCAGCTCCACCATTTACCTCACCTGATTTCTTCACGCCGTACACCCTATCGATCGCGCACCGCACTACTCGGCGAGGAACTGCTCGAACGTGCCGCTGCCGACCGCGTGGTCGGGGGCGAGGTTGCGGCCCTGCCGCAATGCTTTACCGATCGCTCCAGGTAACGGAAGATACACGGTCCTGCGCCGTACGCCGTTGTGCGCCGCCCACGCCCCGAAGAGCTCGTACAGCGGCCTAACCTCCGGTCCAGCCATGTCTGTCGCGCGCCCGATCGCCGGCGCAGTGGCGATCTCGACCAGCCGGTCGGCGACTTCGTCGACCGCGATCGGCTGGAACGAGACCCCCTTGGGGATGGGCGCGATGGCTGGCACCCGGCCGATTCCCGCGCACATCGTGGCCACGAGGTTGTGGAACTGCGTGGCCCGCAAGATCGACCATGACACGTCCGACTCGACGATGACGCGCTCCGCGGCAGCCTTACCCTTGTAGTAGCCGAGTGGGATGTCGTCGATCCCGACAATCGAGATGTAGACCAGGTGTACCGACTTAACTGTCGCCGCCGCGACCAGCGCTCGGGTCATCTCGACGTCGCGCCTGCTACGTCCTGAGGTCGCGCAGTGAATGACGGTGTCCATCCCGTCGACGGCCGCCTCGATATCTGTCTGAGTGGCACTCGCAAAGTCGATTCGGTATGGAAACTTGCCGCCGATCCCGGCCGTGTTGTGCGGCGCGCTGCGGCTGGCTGCGCGGACCTCGTGCCCGAGTGCGAGAAGCCGCGTGACGATGGGAGTTCCCAGGGTGCCCGTCGCCCCGGTGACCAGCATCCTACTCATAACTTCCCCCGCACCGTCGTCCCGACTTCATCACCGCCAACATACGCCGACTGAACCGAGGTTTAGTCGGCCTCGCGGTAGGGGCGCAGCGTGTTCTTGGCGATGACGACCTGCTGGATCTGGCTGGTGCCCTCATAGATACGGAACAGTCGTACGTCGCGGTAGAAGCGCTCGACGGCAACCCCGCGCATGTAGCCACTGCCGCCGTGGATCTGCACGGCTCGGTCAGCGATCCGGTTAACCGCCTCGGAGGTGAAGTACTTCACGATCGACGGAGCCTTGCGCCGGTCGATGTCGTCGTCCCATTCCTTCGCGGCCTGCAGCACCATCGACTTCGAGGCGTACGCCTCGGTCTCTGAGTCGGCGATCAAGCCCTGGATCAGCTGAAACTCCGCGATCGCGTGTCCCGACTGATGACGCTCGGCGGCGTACTTTGCGCTCTCGTGCACGAGTCGCGCGGACAGCCCCGCACACAACGCGGCGATCGTCAGGCGACCCTGCTGCAGCGCCCTCATCGCGGTCGGGAAGCCGATCGCCTCGTCGCCGCCGATCAGGTTTTCGGCCGGGATTCGCACGTTGTCAAAATTGATGTCCGAGGTCCACGAGCCCATTTGACCCATCTTCAGATCATGCGGACCAACCGTCACACCGGGCGTGTCAGTCGGCACGAGGAACACCGCGATCCCGCGGCTGCCGGCCTGGTCGTTGCTGCGCGCGAAGACCATCAGCACCTGTGAGTACGCCGCGTTGGTGATGTACGTCTTGCCGCCGTTGATGACCCACTCGTCGCCCTCGCGCTTGGCCGTCGTACGTAGCGTGCTCGGGTCGGAACCGGCCTCTGGCTCGGTCAGCGCGAAGGAGGCGGTCACCTCACCCGATGCCAGCCGCGGCAACCAGCTCTTCTTCTGCTCTTCGGTGCCGGCCTTGACCAACACCTGTCCGGCGATGCCGTTGTTGGTGCCGAACATCGAGCGGAAAGACGGCGTAGTCCAGCCGAGATCGAGGTAGAGACGCACTTCCTGGGTCATGCTCAGGCCGAGGCCGCCGTACTCCTCCGGAATCGCGAAACCCCATAGGCCCATGTCCTTGGCCTGCTGGCGGATGCTGGCGGGGACCTCGTCCTTGGCCTCGATCTCGTCCTCAGCCGGTACGACGACCTCGCGGACGAACGTGCGGACCGCGCCTAAGATCTCGTCGAAATCCTTATCGTCCATGCTGTGCACTCCTCACCGCGACCGGACAGACTCCAGTCGGAAACCGACAAACTCTATATAATTCTCGCACAGCCATCGCAACGGGCGAAGCCTATGTCCGCGATAGCACACTAGACTGCCCGCTAGGTGCTGGCGACTCGGCTTCGCCGATCGGCACGTCACCGGCAACCAATGCTAATCACTCACCACGGGAGACTAAATGCCAAGCACGGTCAAGGGTGTCATCGCACGCGGCAAGGGCCAGGCGGTCAGCGTCGAGAATGTCATCGTGCCGGACCCAGGCCCCGGCGAGGCGCTGGTAAAGATCCAGGCATGCGGCGTGTGCCACACCGACCTGCACTACCGCGAGGGCGGCATCAACGACGACTTCCCCTTCCTGCTCGGCCACGAGGCCGCGGGCATCGTGGAGGCAGTCGGCGAGGACGTGACCGAAGTGGCGCCGGGCGACTTCGTCATCCTTAACTGGCGCGCCATCTGCGGCGAATGCCGGGCCTGTCTGCGCGGCGAGCAGTGGAACTGCTTCAACACCCACAACGCCACCCAGAAGATGACCCTGGAAGACGGGACCGAGCTGTCCCCCGCGCTTGGCATCGGCGCCTTCATCGAAAAAACGCTCGTCGCGGCCGGCCAGTGCACCAAGGTCGACCCGACCGCTGATCCGGCGGCAGTCGGACTACTCGGTTGCGGCGTCATGGCCGGCGTCGGCGCGGCAATCAACACCGGCAAGGTCACCCGCGGCATGAATGTCGCGGTCATCGGCTGCGGTGGGGTGGGCGATGCGGCCATCGCCGGTGCGTCGCTCGCCGGAGCGGCCAAGGTCATCGCGGTCGACGTCGAGGACCGCAAGCTGGAGTGGGCCAAGCAGTTTGGCGCCACCCATACGGTCAACTCGAAAGAACGCGACGCGGTCGCGGCGATTCAGGAACTCACCGGAGGGTTTGGCGCGGACGTCGTCATCGACGCGGTCGGTCACCCCGAGACTTGGAAGATGGCGTTCTACGCGCGTGACCTCGCGGGCACCGTGGTGCTCGTCGGCGTACCGACCCCGGAGATGCGGATCGAAATGCCGTTCCAGGAGTTCTTCGGGCGTGGCGGTTCTCTGAAGTCCTCGTGGTACGGCGATTGCCTGCCCAGTCGAGACTTCCCGATGCTGGTCGACCTCTATCAGCAGGGCAAGTTCAACCTCGACGCGTTTGTCAGCGAGCGGATCGGCATCGATGAAATTGAGGCCGCATTCACCAAGATGCAGGACGGCGACGTACTGCGCTCCGTGGTGATTATGAAATGACGGCGCGAATCGAGCACCTCGTCACATCCGGCACCTTTAGCCTCGACGGCGGCACGTGGGATGTCGATAACAACGTCTGGATAGTCGGCAACGACTCCGAAGTAATCGTGATCGACGCTGCGCACGACGCGGATGCCATCGCGGCGCAGATCGGTGAACGCAAGACGATCGCGATCGTCTGCACGCATGGCCACGACGACCACATTGACGCGGCGCCAGCGTTGCGCGAGAAAGCCGGCGCGCCGATCTGGATCCATCCCGACGACGACGTGCTGTGGCGCATGCGCCACCCAGGCACCGTTCCCGACGACGATCTCACCGACGGGCAACAGATCAGTGTCGCCGGCACGACACTTGAGGTCATGCATACGCCGGGCCATGCGCCGGGAGCGGTGTGCCTATACAGCAAGGATCTGGGCTGTGTCTTCACCGGTGACACATTGTTCCACGGTGGCCCGGGAGCGACCGGCCGGTCCTACAGCGACTACCCGCTGATCGTGTCGTCGATCCGCGCGCGGTTGTTCACGCTCCCGCCGGAAACCGTCGTACACACCGGCCATGGTCCGGACACCACGATCGCCGCCGAACTGGGCCACGTGCCGGACGAAAAGGCCGAGTAGCAGCAAGCGAGCGTCCGGCAAAGTGGTCGCTATATAACGACCACTTTGCCGGACGTTGGGCGAAAAGCGCGTGACCGATGATGGCTTGCGGGTACGTCGCTCGGCCAGGATGCCCGATCTCAGTAATATCCACCAGTCCGGAGCTACTCGCGTCCGCGCGGTCGTCGTCATGGCTCCCCATTCGCTTCCATGACGGGAACTCAGTCCGACACCGCCCGGATCGGCTTGATCGGCGTCAACGGCGCCGGCAAGTCCACCTTGCTCCGGCTGATCGCCGGATCGCTCAACTCGACCGCCGGCTCTGTACGGGTCAACGGCGAGATCGCTTATCTCCCGCAGAATCTGACAATCACAAAGGGCCAGTCGGTGGGCGATCTGCTTGGTGTCTAGCCACAGCGCGACGCGCTGGCGGCGGTCGAAGCCGGCACCGCGAACGCCGCAGATTTCGAGACTGTCGTTGATGACTGGGATATCGAGGCACGCCGGCGGCTCTACGCGGTCGTCGTTGACTGGACCGGCACACTCGTCGTCGTCAGCCACGACCGCGAACTGCTGCGCCGGGTGGACCAGATCGACGATCTCAGCGAGGGTGCGCTTCGCATGTATGGCGGCAATCTCGACGACTACGAGCGGATCAGACGTGAGGAGGACGAAGCCCTCGACCGTGAGGTCCGCACGACCGAGTCCGACGTACGGCGCCAGAAGCGGGTGCTCGCGGACGCTCGGATCAAACTCGATCGGCGGATCCGCTACGGCAAGAAGATGATGGCGCAGAGGCGCGAGCAGAAGATCATCATGAGCGCACGCAAACGCGACGCGCAAGTGTCGGCCGGCAAACACCGTAACCTGCACCTCGATCGGTTGGCCGACTCGCGTGCGGCGTTGAGCGAGGCACAGGCACGTCAGCGCGACGATGACCAGATCCGGGTGGACCTACCTGAGACCGTCGTACCCGCTGGTCGCACGCGGCTGGCCCCGACGACGTCTCCTGCGCGGATCCACGCCCGACTTGCACAGTTTCTGTTGCGCGGCAGGCAGGTCGAGCTTCCCGCGTCGACGCTGTCCGGCGGGGAACGATCCGCCCGGTAGTCGGCGCACTCCCTTTAGCCGAGCCGGCCGTGCAACTGTTCTTGCTCGACGAGCCGACCAACAACCTGGACATGGCGAGTGTGCAACAGCTGACCGGTGCGCTCAACTCCTATCGGGGCGCGCTTCTTGTCGTGAGCCACGACGTGTCGTTCCTGCGCGGTCTCAAGATCGACAGGTGGCTGTGGCTGGATCGCGACGACGGTCTAGGCGAGATCGACCCTCCGGCGCCATAACGGTTTAGGCTGGCGCTATGACACCGAAGAAGCGTTCCTACCCTTATCTTCTCGACGGAAAACTACAGCGCACCGGCAAACTCAGCGACGTCACCAATCCGTACGACGGCTCGGTGGTCGGTCGCTACTACAAGTTGCCAGAGGCATCGGTCGAGCAGGCGATCGCCTCGACCGCAGGCGCTTCGGCTGCCGCGCAGGCACTTCCGGCGTACGTCCGAGCCGCTGCCCTGATATATATCAGCGAGCAGATCGAGAAGCGGGCCGAGGAGTTCGCTCAGCTGATCACCGCGGAAAACGGCAAACCGCTGATGTGGTCACGCGGTGAGGTCGCGCGCGGGGTATCAACCTTTCGTTGGGCCGCCGAGGAGGCGCGACGCTTCTCCGGTGACTTGCAGCGACTCGACACCGAGGCCTCCGCGGCCGGCCGGATCGCCGTCGTACGGCGGTTTCCGCGTGGTCCGATCCTCGGCATCTCGCCATTCAACTTTCCGCTCAATCTCGTCGCGCACAAGATCGCACCCGCGATCGCCGCGGGCGCACCGATCCTGCTCAAGCCAGCTGGCAGTACGCCGCTGACCGCGATGCTGCTCGGCTCGATCATTGCCGAGACCGATCTGCCGGCTGGGATGGTCAACATAGTGGCGATCCCGGGTAGGGAAATGGACGCCCTCGTCACCGACCCGCGGCTGCCGGTGATTACCTTCACCGGAAGTGGCGCCGTTGGCCAGGGACTGTTGGACAGCGCGCCGCGCAAACATCACACGCTCGAGCTCGGCGGCAACGGTGCGGCGATCGTCGCACCGGACTGGGAGGACCTGGACAAGGCCGCAGATCGAATCGCGACGTTCGCCAACTACCAAGCCGGACAGTCATGCATCGCCGTGCAGCGAATCTATGTCCACAAGGACCAGTACGACACCTTCATTAAGCTACTGACCAAAAAGGTCAAGGCCCTCAAGACCGGCGACCCGACGAAGAACACGACCGTCGTCGGCCCGGTAATCGACGAGGGCGAAGCCACCCGCATCGTGGACTGGATCGGTGAGGCGAAAAAGGCCGGCGCCACGGTTCTCACGGGCGGACATCGGCGCGGCACGACCGTCGCGCCGACCATCCTGGTCGACGTACCGAAGAACGCGAAGGTCTCCAACGACGAGGTCTTCGGGCCGGTGCTCACCGTCAAGGCATATCGCACTTTGGACGAGGCATTCCGACTCGTCAACGACTCCCGCTACGGGCTGCAAGCCGGCGTCTTCACCAAGAACATCGAGACGGCGTTCCGGGCGCACCGGGAACTTCAGGTCGGCGGGGTGATTGTCGGCGACGTACCGTCCTTCCGCGCCGACCAGATGCCTTACGGCGGCTGGAAAGAGTCCGGTGTCGGGCGCGAAGGCATTGCCTCCGCGATCGAGGACTACACCGAGGCGCGGGTCATGGTGCTCACCGGTCTCGACCTCTAAGCCCACGGTTGGACCCACGACCCCATGCAGGGAGGCAGGGACAGAGGACCGCCATGGCGAGAAGACGCACCACCGCTAGACGCCGCACCAAGACCACCCCACCACCGACCGTGCAGCACGCCGGTGAACGAACCTTCATACTCGAAATCCCATTTCGAACCGCGGCACCCGGCGCCCAATGGGTACCGGTGTGGAAAGCTCACGCGTACGTCGGTGCCGCGCTGCCGGACGCGCTGCTCCCCTTCGCGTCCCAGCCGTACTCCTACCAGCGGTGGATCGAAGATGACCTGAATACCGATCCTGGTGAACCGATGCGCAACATCGCGGCGAAAACCCCCAGGCAGGAACAAGTCGACGGTGCCGCTGCAATCGTCACCGCGCACCGCGCTGGAGCCCGGCAGTTTCTCCTCGCCGACGACCCCGGCACCGGGAAAACGATCACGATGATTCTCGCCGCCCAGACCATCGCGCGGGAACGTGCCACGCACTCGGCGACGCCGACGATCCTTGTCACCGTCGACCGGCCGTTCGTGATCACCGCGCCGCACTGGCGCGCCAGCATCGCCAGCGTCGGTGACGGTGGCTGCCGGTGGCTGATCTGCTCGCCTGACCAGCTGCGCAAACTCCTCGGCCGCAACGGCCAGCCACGATACACCTTCGATGCGCAGATATACGACGAGTCCCAGCTGTACCGGCACCAAGACACGCAACGTGTCACTGCCATGCGGCGAATCGCCCGCTACAACGCCGACCACGCGAAGGCACCGTTTCTGATCAACGCGACCGCCACACCCGGACACAACCCCGCAGAACTGACCTACCTCGCGCCCGCGTTTGCGCAGATACACGGCCAACCCACCACCGCGTGGAACGACCTCGGACAGCGCCTCGCCGACGCCGGACTCCCCTTGGTGAAGAGTTACGACCGGTGGCAGTGGAACGAGACTGCCGCCACCTCCGGGCGGCTCCAACAAAAAGCCGCCGACCACGTCAGGCGCTGGCTTACCGACGCCACCCCGCCGCTGATGCTGCACCGACCCTCGCCGCAAGGCCAAGCTCCGATCGAAGGCATGCCCACCACCCTCACTGGAGCGCAGCGCGCCGCGTACAACGCCGAATGGGGCGACTTCCAACGCGACATGGGCCTCGCGCGGCGCGGGAAGAACGTCGCCAAGGGCCGCGCGGCAATTATGCGGTTCCGGCAGAAAGCCGGAATGCTCCGCACCCACGCGACCGCCGAATGGGCATCTGCCCAGGTCGACGCCGACCGGCAAGTAGCCCTGAGTGTCGAATTCGTGAGCACCGCCGCCGGGCCACTCTGCGACGCCCTGGCGAGTATGAACGTCCCCCACAGCCACATCTACGGCAGTGGCAAGTTCGACACTGAAGCAGAACGCATCGCCTTCCAGACCGGCCGCACAAAAGTCTGCGTCTTCACCGTGAAGTCCTCGATCAGCCTGCACGCAGGCGAGATGCTGCCCGATGGAGCACACGCCACCCTCGCGCCCCGCGTAGGGGTGCTGCACCAACCGTCGTACTCAGGCATCGCCACCCGACAACGACTCGGGCGCACCCATCGCGACGGGCAAGTCAGCGAATGGTGGTTGGCGTACGCCGAGGACACGATCGAGGAACGGATCGCGCACGTCCAACTAGACCGGCTTCGCTCCACCACCGACTCCGTGGGTGGAGACACGTCGGCGTTGCACAAGATCGCTGCCCTGCTCGGCGCGGACTGGCTCCCCGACGACGCACTCACCAACAACGATTGACCGCCGGCGCGACGCTGTCAGTCGATTTGCTTAGGACCGCGTATGCGCGTGGCGGATCGCGCGGGCTACTTAGACTCGTTGGTGACGTTGTCCCACGTGCCGGTCGACGGGTCGTAGACCTCGTGGTTGATTAGCGCGCCGTTGGCCTCGTCGAGGACGATGATCTGGTCGGCTATACCGTCCTGATCGGAGTCGACGTAGTACTCAACATTGCCGTCCTGCTCGACCGCGACAGTGTCGGCGACCCCGTCTCCGGAGAAGTCGAGCGTGGGCGCGCCCACGTCGTAGGTCTGCCCGTCGATCGTGAGGCTCAGGTCGCCACCGGGGACGTAGCCGCTGCCCGGATCCGGCTGCGACGTATCGGTTGATTCCTGAGCGCTCGCGGTGGAGTACGCCGAGTCCGGCACGGGCGCCGACGGATCGACATTGCCCGACTGTCCGACGTTGTCCGACACCGACATGTCACCCGAGGCGACATCCGGCGCTGCGGTCTCCTGCCAGGTGGCGGAGGTGCCGTCGACAAGCTGGGTGTGGCTGATCAGCTGACCGTCGGGGTCGGTGATGGTGAGCTCATCGGCCTGCCCATCACCGTCGTTGTCGACGTAGTACTCGACTTGGTATCCGTGGTCCTGCACAGCGGTGTCGGCGACTCCGTCACCGTTGGAGTCGAAGGTAGCCTCCCCGGCGTAGAACTCGGTCCCGGAGAAGTTGGCGTTGACTCCCACGGGCGCGGACTCCGCCGGCGGCATGCTGCTGGTGAAGATGGCGCCGGGGTCCGGCTCGCTGGTCGCCGTGCTGTTGTCGGTGAAGATCGCATCCATGTCCGGTCCGGCCTCGGACCCGTCATTGGACCCACTTTGGTCTGCGAAGATCTCGCTGGTCACCTGTTCGGCGCTGGCACCGTGCGCGCCGTTGAATATTTCGTCGTTGATCTGGGTCGCTGAGACTGAGTCCGTTGAGTCGTCCGCGGCTACGTCGAGCCCAAAATCAGCGGACATATCGTCGCTCATTGCATGCTCCTTAAAAATTCAAAACGCGCTCGCGCGCCGCGGCAGGCGGGCTTTTGGTCGTACGACGGCCCAGCTGACGAAGTCCCGGCGCGAGATCGCGGTCATATCGCTGTCTTATATCGGTCATGAGATTGGTATGGCGTACTGCTGCTATTACGTGCTGCATTGATTACGTACTGCATCTACTGCGTTCTTACGAGGGATCCGACGACGGTATGGTTCCGCCACCAGCGGGTCTATCAAGCACTCTACGTGGTACAGGCCACAGCTCTAAGAAGGGCGCAGTTCTACCTAACGCAACGCTTCGGGTAGGCGGCTACCTACCCGAAGCGTCAGCAACATGTCCGAAGCGGCGATACCGTCAGACAGCGTTCGTCGCGGCGAGCGTCTCCTTGCTCTGCGCGAGTGCGTCCTTGATCTTGAGCTTGCCGCTCGTCTTGAGCATCGCGCCGGCGTACACGCGTCCCGCGAGGCGCACCAACAGCACGATCGCGATGAGCTGGAGTATGACGGCTATCGCGTACTGGTACATCGGTACGTCGGTCATCGCCGCTCGTACCGGCATCGTGGTTGGGGACACGCCCGGAATCATGCTGACGATCGTCGAGAACGTCCCGCCCGGGTCGTCGAGCACCTTGAACGCAGCGAAGAACGCCAACATCGGGATGAACGTCCCAGGCATCATCGCCGAGCCGAGGTCCTCCTGGCGCGACACGAGCGACGCGGCCAGCGCAAACATGCTCGCAAAGAACGTGTAGCCAAGCACAAACCATGCCAGGACCTGCAGGATCGTCGAGATCGCGGAACCGGGCACGGTGATCAAGTTTGCGGCGATGCCCCCACCGAGGCCAAGCCCCACGACGATCGCCAGCTGCAAAAGTCCAAGGATGCCGAGCCCGATGATCTTGCCGGTGAGTAGCTGCCAGGGCTTGACCACCACCATCAGCAGCTCAATCACCCGGCTGGACTTCTCCTCGACCACGCCCTGAGCGACGAACTGACCGATCATCAGCAGCATGCCGTAAACGATGCCGACGGCCACGATCGCGATGATTCCGCGTTCGAGGTTCGTCTTGGCGTTAGGGTCGATGGTCAGCTCGCGCATAGGCGCAACTGTCATCGCTTGCGCGAGTTTCTGCTGGTCAATCCCGGAGTCCGCGACTTGCTTCTGCTGCTGCTCGGCGGCGTACGCACCCTTGAGCACGGCGCCCAGCGTGGAGTCCAGGCTGTCCTTCGTGATCAGCGTGTCACCGGAGACGACGGCGTCGAGGTCACCGTTCTCAAGCTTGGTCTTCGCGGCGGACTCGTCCTTGACGCCCGACAGCGTCACCTTCGCGTCGAGCTGTTTGGCGCCGGCGGCGACCTGCGTGGTGAAGTCCTTCGACGAGGTTCCGACGACGCCGACTTTAAAGTCGTTGTGGCCGCTGCTGGCCAGGACGTTGAAGCCGACCACCGCGAGAATGATCGCGATGAACACGCCGATCGAGATGAGGTATGTCTTGTCGTGCAGCTTGGTCGTTATCTCGCGCTTGGCGACCATCTTGATCAGGCTCGCGGGCGAGACGGGCGCATTCGGCGTAGTGGCGCTCATACGGCGACCGCCTCTCGGAAGATCTCGGTGAGATTCGGTGTCTTCCAGCCAAACTGTTCGACGTTGCCCAGCTGCATGGCAGCGGACAAGATCGCCGAGGTCGACTCTGGCGAGTCCGGGGTAACCAACGCTCGGTTTCCGGTCTCTTGCACATCTACCACGTGCGGCAGCCGCGCGGTCCATCCATGTCCGGCGCCGGTCACCGTCAGCTCGAGCTGCTTGCGCGATTCGCGGGCACGCAGGGTCTCGACGGCGCCGGTGGCGACCATCTCGCCGCCGTTGATGATGCCCACCGAGTCGCACAGCCGCTCAACCAGATCAAGCTGGTGGCTGGAAAAGATGACCGGCACCCCTGCCTTCGCCTTTTCCAGCAGTCCGTCCGCGAGCGCGTCGACGGCGACGGGATCCAGACCGCTGAACGGCTCGTCCAGCACCAAGATCGCGGGGTCGTGAACGAGCGCCGCACCGAGCTGCACCTTCTGCTGGTTGCCGAGGGACAGCTTGTCGATCGTGTCCTTCGGACCCATCACCACGCCCAGCCGCTCAAGCCACTGCTCTGCCGACCGCGTCGCGTCCGCGGCACTGAGTCCATGCAGCTGCCCGAAGTACGCGAGTTGCTCGACCGGGCGCATCTTTGGGTAGAGGCCGCGCTCCTCGGGCATGTATCCGATGGTGCGGCGTACGGCGCGGGTCAGCGGCGCGCCCTGCCACGTGACCTGACCGCTGTCCGCGGTGAGCAGGCCCAGGATGATGCGCATGGTAGTGGTCTTGCCGGCGCCGTTAGCGCCGCAGAATCCGAACATCTCGCCGGGACGGACGTTGAAGGTGAGGTCGCGAAGCACCTGTTTCTGGCCAAATTGCTTATTGACGCTGTCGATCATCAACACCTGGTGAGTTCCTCGTTTCGGTCGCGTGTGGCCATCGAATCACCCATAGCCTGGCCTGGGGATATCCGCCAAGGACAATAGCCGGAGGACGCCGTATTCCGCGAACTCATTGTCGGCAAGTTCGCCGCTAGTTCATGACAGGGACGGGCGCATTGGCTTCGTAGCGCCAGAACGCCTTGCACACCACCGCAACGACCAGCATCGCGACGATGATGACCAAACCACCCGACCAGAGGGCGAACGCCGGCGCGGTCACGGTCGCCATCACCCCGAGCCGTACATCGCCTAACCGCGGACCTCCCGCGACGACCACCATGAAGACTCCTTGCATCCGGCCACGCATGTGGTCGGGGGCGCGCACCTGCAGCATGGTCATCCGCAGGGCGGCACTGACCAGGTCGGCGGCGCCGGCGAGCGCCAGGCAGAGTACCGCGAGCCACAGGTCTTTGGTGAAGGCGAAGACGGCGATCGACGCGCCCCAGATCGCGACCGAATAAATGATGACGACGCCGTGTCGGTTGAGGTTTGAGATCCAGCCGCTGACCAGACCCGCGGCGACCGCGCCGATCGACGAACCGGCGTACAGCCAGCCAATCGACGAAGCGCCGAACGTTCCCGCGGCCAGCGCCGGGAACACCGCGAGCGGCCAACCGAAGACCATCGCGAACAAGTCGACCACGAAGGTCATCAGCAGTACCCGCTGCGTCTTCAGATAGGCGAAGCCCTCCCACACGTCGCGGATCGCCCTGCCGAAGGCGCCCTTTCTCTCGGCCTTCTGCTCCGGCGGCATCGACGGGATTCCCACTAGCGAGGCGATCGCGGCGGTGAGCAGAACAGCCTCGGCGAGGTAAGTCCATTTCAGGTCGAGGTGTCCGATCGCATAGCCGGCGACGACCGGCCCGATGATTACTCCGAGCGACTGGGTGCTTGATGCCAACGTGTTGGCCGCGGGGACCAGTTTGTCAGGCAGCAACCGCGGGATCATCGCGCTGCGAGCCGGTCGATAGACAGACGCCGCCGCGGACTGAAATGCCACGAGGACCCACAGCACCCACACCGAGTTGAATTCCAGCGCCGACTGCACGAAGAAGATGATGCTGCTGAACGCCGTAGTCAACGTCGCCCAGATCACCAGCACCCGGCGATCGAGCGAGTCGGCCAGCGCGCCGCCGAGCAGGCCGAACACGATGAGCGGGATGAGCGCGAACACACTGGTGTAGCCGACCATCGCACTGCTGCCGGTCAGCCGGTACACCTGCACACCGACCGCCACCAGCGTCATTTGTGAGCCGACGATCGACAGGATGTTGCCGTAGAAGAGGCGGCGGTACGCCGGGAAGCGGAATGGACGCACGTCCATCGCCAGCGAGCGCAGCCGGCCGCGACGCTCTTGTTCGAGCACGTCCGTCACGGAGCGAGCCGCTCCAGGATCCAGGGGCCGGAAGGAGCGTCTCGCCGATAGCGGAACCGGTCGTGCAAGCGGCCGGTGTTGCCCTGCCAGAACTCCACACACAGCGGCTCTATTCGATAGCCACCCCAATGCGCCGGCCGTGGGATCGCCTCCGGATGCGCCTGCTCAAGCCGTCGCATCTCGTCCTCGACCTCGGCTAGCGACGAAATCACGCGAGACTGCGGGCTCGCCGCGCTGCCAACCTGCGACTCGTAGGGGCGCGAGGCGAAATAGTCGTCGGACTCCTCCGCGCTCGTGCGCACCGCGCGGCCCTCGATGATGACCTGCCGATGCGAACCGACCCAGGAGAAACAGGCCGAGATCTGCGGGTTGTCGGCCAGGTGAGCGCCTTTCTGGCTCTCGTAGTTGGTGAAGAACTCGAACCCGCGGGCGTCGTACCCGCGTAGCAGGACGGTGCGCGCCCGCACCCGACCGTCCTTGGTCGCCGTCGCAACCACCATCGCGTTGGGCTCGCCGATGCCCGAATCGGCGGCATCCGCCAGCCACGCTCCGAACTGCGCGATCGGGTCGGCGTCGAAGCTGCCGGCGGTCAACCGCGTCATCGAATAGCGCACCCGGTCGTGCCGTACGTCGTAATCGCTGTCATCGGATCTCCCCACGGCCGCCACTCCACTGGTCGTTGCTATGTCGCCCTGCTCGTACGTCTTGCACCTGAGCCTTGCCCTTGCGCCAGGTAGCGGTGTCTTACCGCTGTCCTGTCGCTCATTGCACGCCACTATCTAACTCCTCCGATCTCCAGCGCCACTGCACGCCTGCCGCGCATCGTGGTTAAGTAACCATTGACTCGACACCGAAGCGCATCGTAAGGACTGTCATGACCGATAACCCAACGCCGGATTTCGTCCCTGGCCTCGAAGGCGTAATCGCGTTCGAGACCGAGATCGCCGAGCCCGACCGCGATGGCGGCTCACTGCGCTACCGCGGCGTGGACATTGAAGACCTCGTCGGTCGAGTGACATTCGGAGACGTGTGGAGTCTGTTGGTTGACGGTCAATTCGGGCAGGGTCTTCCGCCCGCCGAGCCATTCCCGTTACCCGTGCACTCCGGTGACGTGCGCGTCGACGTACAGGCTGCATTGGCCATGCTGACGCCCATCTGGGGCTACCGTCCGCTGCTCGACATCGACGAAGAAGAGGCCCGCAGCAATCTTGCCCGGTCCGCCGTCATGGCCCTGTCGTACGTCGCGCAGTCCGCCCGCGGCATCGGCGTACCGGCTATTTCGCAGGCCCGCATCGACGAGTGCGAGACGATCGTCGAACGCTTCATGGTGCGCTGGCAAGGCGATCCGGACCCCAAGCACGTGGAAGCCGTCGACGCCTACTGGACCTCCGCGGCCGAGCATGGCCTCAACGCCTCGACGTTCACCGCGCGGGTGATCGCCTCGACCGGCGCCGATGTCGCGGCCGCGATGTCCGGTGCGATCGGCGCGATGTCCGGGCCGCTACACGGTGGCGCGCCGACTCGGGTCCTGCACATGGTCGAAGAGGTCGAACGCACCGGTGACGCGGCGGCGTACGTCAAGAAGGCACTTGACAACAAAGTGCGGCTGATGGGGTTCGGGCACCGCGTCTACCGTGCCGAGGACCCGCGGGCGCGTGTCCTGCGGCGTACGGCCAAAGAGCTCGGGGCCCGCAAGTACGACGCGGCGCTGGCGCTTGAGCAGGCCGCACTCGCCGAGCTTCGCGAACGCCGACCGGACCGCGCCATCGAGACCAACGTGGAGTTCTGGGCCGCCGTCGTACTCGACTTCGCCGAGATCCCGTCCAACATGTTCACGTCGATGTTCACCTGCGCCCGGACCGCGGGATGGTGCGCGCATATCCTTGAGCAGAAGAAAACGGGCCGACTGGTCCGGCCATCGGCGCATTATGTGGGACCTGATCCACGGAAACCGTCTGACGTCGCTGGCTGGGATCGCATCACCCACACGTAAATCCGCATCTGCACAAGCTCATCTGCAGGTCGAGCACTGAGGAACACATGACTTCGCAACAGCCGGCACTCGCGCCCGACAGCGTCATCACGCTGCCCGAGGAACTCCTCCCGGAGGACGGACGGTTCGGTTCGGGGCCGAGCCGCACCCGCTTCGAGGCCCTGGAGGACTTCGCGCAGGTCGCACCCAACTACATCGGTACGTCGCACCGCCAGCCGGCGATCATGGATCTGGTCAAGCTGATTCGGGTCGGGTTGCTGGAGTTCTTCGACGCACCGGAGAGTTACGAAGTCGTGCTCGGCAATGGCGGGTCGACGTACTTCTGGGATATGGCGACGTTCTCGCTGATCCGGCAGAAATCGCAGCATCTGAGCTTCGGCGAGTTCGGCGGGAAGTTCGCCGCCGCGGTCGCGGCCACACCGTTCCTCGACGACCCGACCGTGATCACGGCCGAGGTCGGCAGCGCCTCCGCGTCGGTGGCCGAGGCCGGTGTCGACGTCTACGCGTGGCCACACAACGAAACGTCGACAGGCGTGGCGGCACCGGTTGATCGCGTCGCCGGCGCCGACGAGGACGCGCTGATGGTCATCGATGGCACCTCCGGTGCGGCCGGCGTGCCAGTTGACCTATCCCAGACAGACGTCTACTACTTCGCCCCGCAGAAGGGATTCGCCGGAGAAGGTGGGCTATGGATCGCGATCCTCTCACCACGGGCAATCGAGCGACTCGGTCAAATCAAAGACTCGGGTCGTTTCATTCCCGCGTCGCTGGACCTGTCCGTCGCGCTGGACTACGCGCGCAAGGACCAAACGCTCAACACTCCATCGGTCTACACACTTTTCATGCTTGCCCATCAGGTCGACTGGTTAGTCCGGTCAGGCGGCCAGGCGTGGGCGGTACGACGTACCGCTGAGTCGGCGACGATTCTCTATGACTGGGCCGAGGCCTCGGCGTACGCCAGACCGTTCGTCGGAGAAACTGCGCTGCGTTCGCCGGTCGTCGGCACGATCGATTTTGACGACTCCGTCGATGCCTCGATGGTCGCCAAACACCTGCGCGCCAACGGAATCCTCGACACGGAGCCCTATCGCAAGCTCGGCCGCAACCAGCTGCGCATCGGCATGTTCGTGTCCACACCACCGAGCGACGTCGCGGCGTTGACGAAATGCATCGACTACATCGTCGACCGTCTCTGACGACGACCGTCTGGACCGGGTTTAGGTCACGACGGCCTGTTCGCCATACTTGGGCCACTGCCTGGTTGACGACATTGGCTTTTGATGATGTCGCCTCCTGATGTTGCCTTCTGATGATTTGGAGTGTTTCCGTGCGCAATCCCAGAGCCTTCTTCCGTCCCCTTGCTGTCGGCGCGCCCACGCCCGTCGACACCGTGCCGTTCCGTCCCTCGCGGATGATCCACTTCTTCGACCCGAGCAATGAGCGGATGGCGCTCAAGGTCCCCGACATCGCCAAGAAGGTCGACATCATTCTGGGCAATCTCGAGGACGCTATCGAGGTCGCTAACAAGGAAGCCGCTCGCGAAGGCCTGGTCAAGATCGGCAAGACCGTCGATTTCGGAGCTACCCAGCTGTGGACGCGCATCAACAGCCTGGACTCCCCGTGGGCGCTCGATGACATCATCCGACTCGTGACCGAGATCGGTGACAAGCTCGACGTCATCATGGTCCCCAAGGTCGAGGGCCCCGAGGACATTCACTACGTCGACCGCCTGCTCGCCCAGCTCGAAGCCCGCGCCGGCATCAAACGGCCGATCCTCATCCACGCGTTGCTTGAGACCGCGTCGGGCGTCAATAACATCGAGGAGATCGCGGCCGCAAGCCCCCGCATGCAAGGGATGTCGCTCGGCCCGGCCGACCTGGCCGCGAGTCGTCGCATGAAGACGACCCGCGTCGGCGGCGGGCACCCCGACTACATCGTGCGCACCGATCCGACCGGCGACGACCTCAACGAGGGTCGTACGACGTACCAGCAGGACCTGTGGCACTTCACGATCTCGCGGATGGTCGACGCGTGCGCGGCGATGGACATCCTGCCCTTCTACGGGCCATTCGGGGACATCAAGGACGTCGTGGCGTGTGAGGACCAGTTCCGCAACGCGTTTTTACTCGGCTGCGTCGGCGCGTGGAGTCTGCACCCCGTGCAAATCGACATCGCCAAGCGCGTATTCACTCCTCCCGTCGAAGAGGTCAAATGGGCCAAGCGAGTCATCGAGGCGATGGGTGACGGCGCTGGCGCGGTCATGCTCGATGGCAAGATGCAGGATGACGCGACCTTCAAGCAGTGCCAGGTCGTCGTCGAGCTCGCCGAAGCCCTCGCCGAGCGCGATCCCGAACTCGCCGCGTCGTACGGCATGAAATAACCGGAGAACTCTATGACTGACGCAAATCTGCGCCCCCGCCGTTCTGTCCTCTACATGCCTGGCGCCAACGCGCGGGCCCAGGAAAAGGCCAAGGACCTCGATGTCGACACGATCATCCTTGACCTTGAGGACTCCGTGTCGCCGGAGAGCAAGGTCGAGGCTCGCGAGCGCGTATGCCAGGCCGTGCGCGACGGCGGCTACGGCCATCGCGAGCTGATCATCCGCACCAATGGGCTGGACACCGAGTGGCACGCCGATGACCTCACGGCCGCCGCAAAGGCCGGGCCGGACGGCATCTTGGTGCCAAAGGTCAACACCGCCGACGAGGTACGTCAGATCGAGGCGGCTATCGAGAAGGCCGGCGCGCCTGCCACGACCCGGATCTGGGCCATGGTGGAGACGCCGATCGCGATCCATAATGTCTTCGACATCGCCGCGGCGAGCAATCGACTCGCCGTACTCGTGATGGGCACCAACGACCTGGTCAACGAGTTGCATTCGGTACACGTGTCGGGTCGAGCTCCCATCATGCCGGCGCTCGCACAGGCACTGCTCGCGGCGCGCGCCGCGGGCAAGACGATCCTCGACGGCGTCTACAACGACGTACGTGACCCCGAGGGCTTCGAGGCCGAATGCGTGCAGGGCCGCGAATGGGGCTTCGACGGTAAGACGATCATCCATCCCACCCAAGTCGAGCCGAGCAACCGGATATTCGCTCCTTCGCAGGAGTCGATTGACCACTCGCGCGAAGTCATCAAGGCCTTCAACGAGGCGACCGCGGCCGGCAAGGGCGTCATCACGGTCGGCGGCAAGATGATCGAAAACCTGCACGTGCGCGATGCGGAGCGCATCCTCGCGATGGCCGAGGCAATCACTCGCTAGGACAGGCGCGCCATCCGTCACGAAATCCCAGCACATCGGTAGCTGTCAACCTGTTTGAGACATTTACGCAGCGGTCTGGATGCTACGAGTCTCGGTATCGATGTCGACGGGTTTGTTGATCCAGGTCTGGGTACTGATCGTGGGCGCGACTGGTGCTGTGCGATACCGCCGCGGATACTGCGCGTAATGCGCATCAAGCAGTACCTGCCGCCGCGCACGCACCGCGATCCAGGACCCGTCATGGACCTGACCAGGCGTGTAGTACCCGATCCCGCTGTGATGGTGTTCGTGGTTGTAGTACTCGACAAACGAGTTGACCCAGGCCCGCGCGTGTGCGAGGTCGGTGAACCTGCGCGGATAGTCCAGGCAGTACTTCATCGTCTTAAACTGTGCCTCCGAGAACGGGTTGTCGTTACTGACCTGCGGACGTGAATGCGACTGCACGACCTGCACCTTCGTGAGGAACTCGCTCATCTCGCTACCGGTCATGATCGAGCCCCGGTCGGCGTGCAGTACCTCCGGTTTCGCCCGCTGCAACCCGAACGCGTCGATGAGCATCTCGACGGCTTTGAACCCTTTCTCATCATTCTCCAGCCGCCACCCGACCGTCGCACGGCTATACACATCGAGCACCGTATACAGCCGTAGGTTCCGGCCCCGATCGATCGTGGGCAGGACCGTCACATCCCACGACCACACCTGGTTCGGCCGCTCAGCACATAAAACCGGGACCTTCTTCGGGGGATG